>Ga0126331_1000366_pt1 | contig 15408 bp, 9 predicted proteins | sample InaspJWI98metaG_FD_96379 | JGI IMG/M metagenome (GOLD analysis project Ga0126331, IMG submission 96379) | Marine gutless worms symbiont microbial communities from Oahu, Hawaii - Inanidrilus sp. 2 OAHU.JWI-98 metaG | ecosystem: Host-associated > Annelida > Digestive system > Unclassified | place... | reverse complement strand
GGACATATGCAAGTCTGCACCTCGCTCCAGGCAGATAACTGTGCCACACCCCAACACTCAGTTTTTTACAGGCCAGATGCCCTTTCTGCCGCCCAACCAACAGTCTCAAAGCTCTGAAGGCATCATTCGAGCAAAAACCATTTAGTTTGTGGAATGTACTTGTTGCTAGTTTAGTGTGGTTGTAATTGACTTGTGCTGATCTTTAGTTGTTAATTTTGAATGCTTATTTGTTATTCGTTGCTTAACTTAAGGCTAAGATGGATGAGAATGTATGGATTGTTAAACCTAGAGGAAAGCAAGGATAACACAGAAGAATAACAGATATTGAAGAAATCAGAAGTTATAATCACACACATGCGTTTAACGGTTTTTTTCAGTTGAAACTTAGTCACTTCCAGCCATAATTGCTATGTTCAGAGAAACACCATGAAACACTTTAAGCTCTCTGTTTTACATAGCAGTAAATAAGTTGCAGATTTCTAAGGCATTTTTTAGATAAAAAGCTTTGCCTTCTGTGCTTTGACACTGTTGGTTCGGCGGCAGGAAGGGCATCCGGCCTGTAGAAACTGAGTGGTGGGGTGCTAGCGTGGTTATCTGTCTGGAGCGAGGTGCAGACTTGCACATGCCCCAGCTGATGCCACTGTGTCTAGTTTCAGTGAAGTCCAGATTGGTTTTTCCTACCGGCTCACCCAGGTAGTTCTGGACAAAGGGCCATTAAACGGGTGTGTGTTATTTAGATAAAATGCACCAATAAAAAGTTGTTAGAAAAATTAGCAGAAATGTGTAGAAATAATTCACTAGTCATTATTATTTTATATTGTAATCTTAGCAGTAGAGATCATCATGCAGATGTTGTAGAACTTGTGGGTATTTTGGTGTGTTTACCATATTATGGAGATATTTCCGAACATAAATGCTGCAGGGAATTCAAGATAACCGGCACCATGGGGATATACTAAAACTGCAAAATTTGGTGATTTCCAGAAAAGTGAACATAGGTTTGACTTTTGGATTAGACTAGTTAGATTTGTTATTGATTCGTTATTTTTTAGCTGGATGGCTCACACATTCAGTCTCTCTGCCTGCAGCAAGGTCTGCTGCAGACATTCTTCTTCAACAAGTCAACTGGTCAGGCTCTTGCATGCTTCGTGAACCGCGACGATGCTATCAGTGCTCGTGCCACGCTTGGCACGTTTCCGTTCGCTGACAGCCCACAGCCACTGTGCAGTGCTGATATTGTCACATCGGAAGCTGCCAAAACCCTGCTGGGCACTGGTCCGTGGAATCAACTGTCAACTGCTGCTGGCTTATCCGCTGTGGCTCCGCCACTGGCAAAGGGGCGTGGCTCCGGCACTTGGTCAGCATCGGATGGCATGTGAGAATGCTCTGCCGATGAAGATGAGTTGCTTCGTGTTGTTGTGTAGTTATAGCCTCTAGCTTCGAAAGGTTATTATTCTTCAGTGAAGGGTGAAAGTATGAATTTGCAGAGTATTGCAAGTCATGCCTTGCATATGGCTTGACATATTGTGGTAGTGTGCAGTCAGTGAGTGTGTGTTTGTGTTGCCGATTGATTGTGCCGCTGTTTTGTACAATATTGAGCTGTTCGAAGAACGCCAAAGTACAGTGCTATACGTTTGGCACATTCTTGTCAGAGCGTTCTTTTGATAGTCACACAGGGAGTATTGTTGTCTGTCGTGCAAAATGTTCCGCATCGTTTGGATTGATTACCATGCTGATCTCGTTTCGTCATCATGTTTGTGACGATGCTCTGTTGATAAGTTGCCACTTCAGCAATATGCAATCAAGGCGTCGTTCGTTGATTGTTTCTATCGTCTGACCATTTGCAAATCGTTTGTTGTCGATGCTTCGCGTGTTTGTTATCGATAGATTAATCATAAGAGACTTTCTGAACAGTTGCCATGTGTTTGTCTGTACATTTTTGTGCTAACAATGACATTGTTCTTAAGTTGTCAGCCAAATAGTACGAGTATTGAGTTGCTGCATTGTTGTTATATTATATAGTCTGATCTGTTGCTTTTGGGCTTGTCACATATAGGGATGTTAAAATCAGAACCAGTTTCTATTCTGTTGATACTGTTTTTAATCGGTTTCCAGTATATGGTGTCGTGTGACGTCTCTGGTGCAGATGAGTGAATGATTGATCTGATGCCACCCATGATGCTTATGCTTACTGAATTTTAATGTTATTCTGACTGCATGCACTGACTGCTGTTATATCATATTTATGCGACAAAGAGATTCTGCATTATCCTGCTATAGCAGGTACTGAATTATCTGTTGGTAATGCAATGAGTACAGGTCATGGAACCAGTGAAAGGTGCGATGAAGTAGTGACAGCTTTTATTCTAACTGACTGTTGCATGGAAGTGCATGAGCTGTGGGCAAATAATGCTGTTTGGAAGGTCATGAGTCGCACAGGGATGCAAGATTCGGCATGTTTAGATCATACTGGCTGAGTAGGCATACGTCTCGCAGTTTGTTGCATGTGCCACTGATGCCTACTGGGGAAGGCAGCTACTGATGGCTCTAACTTGCTCCATTTCCCTCCTCACTAAAAGTGTCTGACATTGACCAGTAATGGATTAATAAGTGCTGCTATCGTGCGTGGCTGCATAACTGAAAGCAGGATGTGGGATGCTCTCCGTCACCAGTTTTGGCAGGCATCACACTGCAGTAAATGTGACAGCAAATCGGAAACCGGATAACTAAACACAGAGCCTCTTTTGTAATGGAAACTGGTTAACTGGTAACTTTTAACTTTCTTGGTCAACTCCGTCTGATGGGTTCTTACTGTATGTCAACTGTGAACTTTTATAACATTGCACAGTATTCCTTGACTGAAATTGCATCAAAGCCATTGTACAGATCAAATCTGTTTCGTTTTGCGTATCACTGTTGCAGATTGAGTTTGGAGTATTGTTTTTTTCCGGATTTATTTCACAATTGATACAATGTCCGTGAAACGGAAAGTGACATGTCTGTTGTTGATGATCAGTCATCTTGTAATTGCGTGTTGCCTCAATGTGATAGATGTCTGTTTTTGATGCTTATAATGTCACACTTATGTACTGCATCTTGTGTATTCTCTCGGTTCATGACATTTGTTTCATTTTTGTTTTGATTTTTTTTGTCACTAATCGCCCGTTGTTAATTGCAAATATGCGTCTGTTAGTGTTAGCTGATCATTCCATTGCTGACAGCGTGATTTGGAATATGTTTGCAATGTTGTTGTATATAATATGTCGTGTGTCTTTTATGTATATCTTGAGAATGTGAATTACTGCCTGTGATGCCCAGTTGTTTCCGAGCATTGCAGTTTTCACTTCTTGCGCAATCAGCTGACTTTACTGTTCATTGATTTGCACCTCTTGCTATGACATTTGCCATTGTTAGTGACAGCACCTTTTGCTTTGATAAAACTGGCAGTATTTTGAAATTACAGCTGCTTTAAGCATCACTGATCATTGCTCACCAGTGGACTGTGGCTTTATCTGTGTGTCTGTATGTATGTATATTATACTCTCGATGCTGGGTGAATGTGGATGGCAGCGTGTAATTCTGTTTTTTGTAACTTGCATTTGGTATGAGAAGATATTTTGACGTTGAATGTGTGTATGTTCTAGCACTTGATCGCTGTTGCATGTTTTACAAACGTGCCATATCTCAATCCATCTGAGTCATTTTTGTTTCTCGCTTCACTAGTGGCATTCATCTCTTCTGTTTCTTCGTTTATTTGTCAATCGACATATTTTGCTGATAGTGCATTCGTGCATGTACATAGCATATGGACGTGTGAATTTGTTCATGTGCTTAGATAAGTCTCTGGCTTCACCAGTTGATATCAGACAGATGTAATAATTGGCTGACGTGAGCCTAAGTGCCTCCAGAATAGATATTCAGATTGTACACACAATGTATGTTGTCAACCAGTTAGTTGCTATGATAATTCAACATATGCATTTTCATTGTTCATATGACACTGTGGGATCTGTTTTGCATGCCATTAAGTGGTCTGCATTTACTATTGCTGTGAAGTCTTGTGTTGTTGCTGCTCTGTCTAGGTGTGATGTGAATTTGCATGAGTTTGTGTAAGATTAATGGGTTGGGAGGATTATGTGCCATCTGTTTTGGTAGATACTGTGATCACGTTTGCCAAAGCTGACGTGGCAATAATTGTCGATCGCTTATTAGTCGATAATGTCTTGCTGTAGTTGTGCAGCACTTCGTCTTTCACTCTAGAGCTGCTATTTTTTGTGCAAACTTAGTGCGTTTTAACAGTGACTGTGCTCTGTCATTTTGACTTTTGAACCATTCGTATGTCTAATGCTGTAGGAGTAAGTCTTTTGTACTTACACACACAGTAAACTGGGTGCATGCAAGGTGTAGTTTACTTTGGAAGTTAATGGATAATTGGATATGGTAACTTACGTCATTTTCCTCAGAGGTTACATGTGTCATTCTGTCTCACTACCATGTAACAGAATTCAGAATATTCAGATTGTAAGCTCAATGCAGGTTTTGGCAACAGTAGTATTTGTTAGAATAGATGTGGTCCATGTGCAGTAAGAGGTGACAAGAACAACAGTTTGTATTTTTGTGGTTCGTCTTGGTTACTGTATGTTTGCTTTGTCAGTAACGATAGGTCCAAGTCCAAAGACCTTTCATTACTACTACTGCTACTACTACGCCGGTTTAACGGTCTCTTTTTCAGGAAAACCTGGGTAAGCCGGTACCAGAGAGGTAAAACCAGTCTGGATTTAAATGAGGCAAGAGTGTTTTGGGATGCAGTGGCATCAGCTAGACCATACACAAACAATCTGCATCTTGCTCCAGACACATAACAACACTAATATCTCATCACTCAATTTTTTGCAGTCTGCATGCTCTTTCTGATGCCTAATCAACACTGTCAAAGCACTCAAGGCAAAGACCTTTGATTAGTAGATGACATTATTTCCAAAAATATCAGGTTGTGTAGTTATGTGTTTGGTTTCATCTTGTTGTTCGCCAATACCGAATGTTCAGTCAGTGTGTGTAATATAACCGGTCTGTATTGAAAGTGCCACTAGAGATCATCAACCAGCTTTCTGCATATGTGGTGGAGTAGTGCTTTTCCTCGTGGTCATAATGACAATTATATAAACAAGGTAACAGTTCGGAATCATTGAAATTCTTCCTAGTTGATTTTGCAGTCACTACTGCAGTTAGTTCTAATGTGTTATTCGTGTTGTAATTGTAGTTGTTTTGGTAGTTATGGTTGTAGTCGGGGTGATCCTGAAAAATGCCTCATAAGAGAGACGTCCTTTGCTGTTATCAGCAGTTGTCTGTACACTTTAAGTAGTCAGTAATCAAATGTTTCAGTGATATCAGGATAATTTGACTATAATGGTTGTGCATTTAACTATATTGATCTGCTGTGATTTCTTTCAATTTTTGTACCGTTTCTGTCGGCTGTCATATGCGGTATATATGATGAGATATCTAAGTCCTTGCTGTGCTGTTAAAGACACTGCACATAGCTGCTGCAAATCATGTATTTGCTCTGCTGAGTATTTAAAGTCCACGCAAACTGCACAAGGTTTTTTTCTAATGCAGTTCAATGTTGCTGTGTTGGCAGTAGTAAAATTATTTGGACTGAAGACGTGTTCATCCACTCGTCATATCGACAAGAGTACAAGACTGTGTTTTTATTTTGTGTGTGTTGTCTAAAATCGACGAATTTGTTCAGTATTTATTTGTAATTGGAATAATTTCCTTGAAATACAATAAACTTGATGCCTTTTAATGTTTGACCAATGCATGTTCTTTCCATAGGATAAGTAATTTATTCAAGGTGTACTGTACTTTGCTTGTGTCCATTTTCGGTCTGTCTCAAACATTTGTGCATTCTGCCGTTTTTGTATCATCAGTCAATAGCTTGATGTGTGGAAGAGTTGCATGCACACTAGCCACATTGCTCAACTAATTTTCCTAGCGTAAAAAGCCCATCCCGTACATTGCCAAATGTTGTGTGTTAGTGTCTGCGAGTGCTTTGTGCATCTGTTGAGATTTGGGGGATTATTGCATGTGTTTGCGACCAGCTTGCTTTAATCGGCAGGAAGCGATCATGTTTTGTCTAAATGTGAAGCTCACTGAGTGCTGTTCATTTCAGTTGGTTGACAGAATCTCTCTCTCTCTCTCTGTTGTGACGTGTACCTCAGTGCTTGTGCTAGTTTTTGTGTCGAGATATTTCTAGTTGCTGTATTCTGCATCGTTCAATCGTCACTACACTACGTCCGGAAGAGTGCGGTGCCAGAATACTCATGACCATGACTTTGCCAATTGCCGACCAGTTACCAAAATTCTTTCACTGACAGACTTAACGGTACATTTGTAGTAAATTATAATTAAAGATCACACCAGATCTCAGAAGAGTTGCTACACTGCCTTGTGAAACATTAGTGTGGGAAACTGAAATGTGTAAATTACAAGGTAATGTGGCAGTGCTCTCAAAAATCATGTGCGATCTGTTATTATTAAGTTTATCGCTGAGTTTGTGCGAAACAATTTTTTAAAAAATCTGATACTACATTGTCTCGTTTGTGTGCACTGGCGCACTTACTTGCTGAATTATAGAATATTCTTATAACAGCTGTATCAGCTGTTGTAAAGGCAGCAAGTTGCAGTAATAGGACTTGTTGACCTGACTCGGGGATTGACAAATGTGAGACTGATACAGCCTAAATTGGATTTGTCAACTGACAAGGTCAGTACTGTTGCTAACATGTTTTTGGAGTTGCCAGTGAGGATTTCTTTTCATTAATGAATCAGTTGTTGACATCACTCAACAAGTGCTTTTCAGCAGCACGTTGAATGGTTTCACTTAGTTTTGGAGTGTGGCAGTTTTTAAGCACAAATAGTTTGCATGGCATGTTGGCCTTGTGTGGTGATACATTTCAGGTGCAGTGAGATTTTTTATTCTTACTTTGTTGAAGTTTGCCAGTGACAGAATTTTGAAAATTGGTTGGCAAGAGTATTTTGGTGCCTTATTTTACCGGACAAGATGTTTTTCTGTTTCATAATGTTTTATGATGGCATTTCACATTTGTGATCAATACTTTCCGACTTCTGTTAGCCAGTTGTCATTGTGTGTCATGTTTCAATTGCCAAGTTGCCTCTCTGCAGGTCTTCCACTATGGTTGAGTGTAATTGCAGTACGTATGTGGCTCGTTGTTGTCAGATTTTTTATAAGTAAGTTACTTACTTAACGGATCATGGTAATGGACTGCATGTATATTTTTCTTGTTTTGTTGGATAGGAATAATTGTCCTTGTTGCAGACATGTGTGACTGATTTATACATCGGCATATCAGCCGCTCTTGGTCGATAGTGGCCGACTGATACACTGCTGCAACAACTAACTTAATGCTAACCCTAATTCTAAATGGTAACCCTAAGCCCTATTTTTCACCACTTTTGCACAAACAATACACTATTCACAGCCAGAAATAAACATACAGCAAACGGCGCCAAATTTTAAGGATGCCAATGATTCCGTATGTTTCAAAATTGGACAGCGGCCGATGCATCAGTTAGTCACACTTGTTGCAGATACTTGTCCTCGTACGACAAAAATCATAGTGGTCTGTCGTCCTTGTTTCAGCATATCATTGTACAGTGTATCGCTGTTAACAGCTGTGCTGGTTTATCTGTTGCTCAGTGTAGCCTGGTGATAAAGTGGCATTGTCTGCATTTTCATTAAACTTTTGGTTGTTGTGTCATCTTGTTAGTTTATTGTATGATATTTGTATATTTCTATTGCAGTCATTGTCATAGTTTGCTGCCAGTAGTCTGGCAGGTATGCATAATTACCGAGTGTAATCAGACGTAGTCATTTAATTGTTCCATTTTGTTGTGCCTGGCTAAGCATTTAGATCTGAAATTGCGATGTTGTGATCTGTTTACGAGTTACATAGTATTCTTGCTATGTATGCATCACAGTTTTCGTTATTGTTTTATGAGTGTTTTTATGTGTAACACTGCACAGTTTTGTCATCTGCTGCAGTTTTTGTTCATAGTTTGACTGCTGATGATTTCTTTGTACAAAGATTTTTAAAAGCTTTCTTATGCATATTCACACTGGGTGACCACACAGCTGCAGAAATTGGAAGCGCCGGATTAATGGAAGGCCATAGTGGAATGTGGATGAAAATGCCAAGAATCAGTCTAGAGTTTGTGGTCAGATCAGTGGTTGTATTGTGATATTTTTACTGCAAAATACAACACTTGCTAATATTGTGTGCTTCTTAAGCGATATGTTGAGAGTGCCGTAAAATCCTAACAAATCATTCTGCTGTGTCATAAGAACTGGCACAATTATTCTGGCTGTAGTTGTTTTCTACTGTGCCAACACAGATATTGCGGTATTAAGTTGGATGATCTGCAGTCTCGATTGTCGAAAATTTGCAGACTACTGATACATACAAAAGTTGTAATTTTTTAATCTGGACGTTATTGGATTCTTCAGGTTGTGGTAAGATCAGAGGCATTGGAAAAGTAACCTAGTAATATTGTGTGGTTATTATATGATATTCTATCATAACTGATTCATGAAAATTTGATGACATGCTGATGAGGAACTTGTGACAATCTGTAGAATTCTTTGTAAGACAGGTTGGACAGGCAAAGATAGAATGTTCACTGTGCCGATCCTGAGTTTATGTGGTAATGATGTGTTGAACCCTGGTACAAGAAGCTGAAGCGCATTGTACTGCAGTGTGTGCAGTTTTGTTTGTCTGTGTGGGAACATTGTAATTGTAAAGCTGCTTTGATAACACAACCAAAACAAATTTCCTACATAGCACTCCGGTCGCTGATCTACGGACTTCATCGGGACGGACTTCCAGTTTCGGTGACCAAAACACTGTAAGAAAAGTGTTATGGTTTGGTTAAAGTATCTTTGTAATTCTTTTTACTGAATTGTAGAAAGTTGTTGCCGTTAACATGTCATTATTCACCTGCATTAGCCGCACATACAGGGAGTTGTTGTGGTGAAAGTATTTTTATGCACGTGTACAGTGAGTGTGTGCATGTGGCTCATAGCTGCCACATGATCACGTGAGAACCCTGTGTGTTCTGGTGTGTCTAATGGATGTGTGTGAGTGGTTGAAGTATTGTTTTATAACAGCATACTCACACGGATGAGTGTTTGCCTGTCTCTGCTGTGGTCCGTGGCAGTCGGTTTTTATGTTCGTGGCTCTGTGATAGTGCAGTGTATGCTGTGCACCTGTATCTGTCACAAGCCAGTGTTCTGATCAAAACTGCTGAACGGATCAAACTGGTTTTCAGCAGGGAGACAGCTTACCTACACTATTACAGAGAAATTCAGGTATCTCCAAAAATAAGGGTATTTCCCTCTGAAACATTGTCTCAAATTCCAGACTTGATCAGTTTTTCTACTTTTTCACTGTAAGACATCCACTGTAATAAGTGCGTTTAACTGTGTTCAACCATTAGGTCACTAATTTATCCCACTGAGAGCCCGCCGTTGTTTATAACAATATATGCTGTGACACACAGTTCATATGTGACAGCTGAGACTGTTCCAGTCATTGTGTTGTGAATGTTGCACCAAGCCAGGCTCCTGTTGTTTATCATTACGACACTGCAGTGCTTCATTTTCCGTTGTTCATACCCTGATGATCTGTTAACAGTTGAGTATGTCATGATCACATAGCCTGCATCTGAAAATGCCCGATAAATTTACAGCATGCTCTGCTCTCACTTTTCTTAAATTTGTACCGAAAACGTCATTTGTACCTTTTTCAAATATAAACATTTCTGATGGAGTTAAGCGATTATTGACACATTAAAATTTACTATTGATTTAAATGCCATTAAAGCTGAACAAATGAGGTGGGTTTTGGCATGGATTTCGCCGCAGTTTTTAAGATATAAATTACCAGCTGCTGTCCGGAGGAACAATGGGTGATTACAGTGTGGCAAGATATTAACAGTTGGGTGAGTAAAAATAATACTTAACTTGTTATGGCCATTCATTTATGCAGTAGGACTCTGTGTGAATTGAAGCAGTGTCAAGTACAAATCTATACTAGACGTAGTAAAACAAAAGTAGTTGATTTAAGCTGTGTGGTGAGTGATCATGTGCCCTGCGTCAGTGTGAGTGTGGAGTTTTAGCAGTTGTAATGCAGGTTGTGGGACCAGTTTGCGTTCACGTGTTCACTGCCAACGTATTAGCGTTGGTGTTACCGATCTAGTCCGTGTTTTGTTTCTTTGTGTTTTCCAGTCCGTTGGCTGTTGCGGTTTTGACAGCCGTTGGTTATGGGGTTGTATTATGTGTCACCCTTGGACAGTTGACGTCGTCCACCTTGTGCATAGTAGGTTTTTGTTTGTATTTGTTACTAGTCGACAAGTAGATGTGAGGTTGCATCATGTTGGATGCATTGCCAGTTTTATGTCGTAACTTAAACATAGGCTTAAGTCATTTAGCTGGACTTGAATGCTGAATGGACTTTAGAGCTGATGACATTGGAACTGTGTTGCTTGCCATATCTGCATGTGTAATAATGATGTAGACTTGTGAAGTGTCTGTTCAATAAGTCTAACTGTTTACGATACCAAACCGCCATCTTGATACTACCTGCACAAAACTGTGATGTTTCTCATGGTGAGATTAAATGCTTACAATTTGGCATTATGATGCAGGTATTTAAAGTTTGCCGTAGTTTTTATTCTGTCTACAAATCTCATGTCTGTGCATTTTCTCGGTATTTATTCATGACTACAGTGCTGTTCGTGATTTGTACCACACAGCTCGGCGATTCATGGCTGTAAAAAGAAAGTTACTCAGATAAGGTCATCAGGTCATCGTTGCATATTTAAAAAAAATAATTTCAGGGTTGGTGTTTGAAATTTAAAAGGAACTGACATGTATTTAGCAGTCGATTTAAGAATAGGGGCATGAGTTATGGGAGAATGTGAAAATTTTAATGCTGCAGTCTTACCGCCATTTTAGTGAATATGTGCCTGTTGCTAGGAATCACCCAGCTGCATTGTTAGGTAGTTTCACTTATCTGCATGTTTAGTGATTTGTAGAACTGAAGTATGCTATTTGCATAGTTGTATTTGGATTCATGTTATTTCTGCCAGAATTAGATAACAAGCTGGAATGCTGCATAGGTTTTTGTACAAACAGTTGACAGGTAGTTGCCTTTGTAATTTGTGTGGGCTCGGGAGCGGTTTAGAATAAGCCCACCTCGTTTCCTGGCTGAGTGTTGTAAGAGGCAACTGAACAAGGGTAGTTTTGTGTTGGTGTATTTTAGGTTGTTTACTTTTTCTGATTTGTATTATTTGCTGCTTTGCAGTTCCTTAGATATTCATTCACTTTACCACGTAGTACTTGTGTGTACATCACTTACAATATTTAATACAATATAGTATTGTTTGAAACTTGTTGTGACATTGTGGTACATAATGAAATTTACAGAGCTTGTTACGTATTACTTGATGTTTTCTATATCTAAGTACTGTCCATTCTGCAATATGTAGGCCTACAGCATACTTAACAGAAATTCTACTCCAATTTTGCCCAAAGATTTTACATAATCATCGATTATAGTTTTGGCTAGATTTTAAATACAGTGTTTTTACTATGTGATTTTATAATTTTTTATGTTAATGTCTAAGCATAAATATATTTCCTGATGGTGCACATTGTACTATTATAGTCACAGTAGCTATAGTGTATGTGTATGCAGTTGCACAAAAGTTGCAGTTTGCTTGTGACAGCACATATGGAGCTTCCTAGCTTCAGCTGCTCAGATAATATTTTGATGAAATTCTGTTGATTGTTGCCAAAAACACTGGCATTTTCTGCTTGTTTTATGTAAAAAGTTGTTAATTTGAGCACCATAAGTTAACGAGAGCTCTTATTGCATGCAGCTGTTATAGTGCATGCATTTTATTGAGTTAGCTCAAGTACTTCATGTTGATCAAGCCACGAGTTTTGTATTATTGGGCCTGGGCCACGGCAGAATAAGACTGGAGCCGGGATTCCTGGCATTTGCGTACCAGTTAGCGACGCTACGTCGTCTAGAATCGCTGTTCTTTCACAGTCTGCAGAGTTTAGTTACTGTGCGACGGTGTGCGTTTCGTGGTTAGAGTTGTGTACACGTGAACTTGTACGTGTGTTGTTTCCTTGACAGCGTTCTGTGCGTCGTTCGTGCTGTGCTGATGTGTACCATCTGTGCCTTCCTATTTATCGCCACCAGTTGCATTGCAGCGCGATCGTTGTTGTCGTAGGGCCGTTTTCATCGAGTCTTTTCTAGCAGCAGGACGCTACACTTTTGCAGCGGTGCGGACTTTTTCACTCGTACGTCGTGCATTTGTTCTGTTGCTGTGACGTGTACGTCTGACCTGACCACGCCACGTGCTTTGTAAATTCGCGCGCGGAATATTTTGAACTCGGCGGCCGTCGCGTTATTTCGCGGTTGTTGGACTGTGCGCCTCAAGCCTGTATGCGGATATTTTCTGCAGAGCCGAGGCTCAGCGCATTTCTGTGCATTTATTCCATGCACGAAACCCGTCTCCGTTGAACAACGCCTGTTTATTACGCTGACCGCGTCCGTAGCGGAAAGCCTACTGCAACGGTCTATTGTCAGTCTCCCCCGTCGTGCTTGTTGGGTATATGTTTATGCCTCCGTCGCCCATATTAAGGGCTGCCAGAGGCATTGGCGTTTCGACTTGTGCATAAGTGCTTGGGCCAAGGCATTCTCCGATCGGCTTGCCGTCCCGTCGCGGCCAGCGTACATTTCGGCCCTCCTGTCCGATGGCCGATAACACTCGTCGTATACTGATCTGTTCGCCGTTGCTAGTGACCGCTCGGCTTACTGCGTTGATATTGAGCGGACTGCCACAGAGTATAGTTCAGAGTAGCGTATTTGATTGACGGAGCGTTGTTGCTCGTAAGATTTCGTCCGTTGTACATACTTGTCCATACTCGCTGCCCTTGTTTACGGGGGGCCGTGAACACGGGTAGTGTGTATCGACCTCAAGTTACTGAACGCGAGATGCAGTGCGGTGCCGGTTATGTAACAGTCGTGAACCGTCTAGATTATCAGAAATGTATCTTGACAGCTGCGGCTCATTACTGGTACATGACTGAACGCGTCCGGTTTCTGCTGTATAGTAACGCGTAACATAGAGTCGGCAGCCGGTTCCTTGTGACATTGGTCCGGCAGCGCATTCACCAGCTGATATGATAATTACTCCCGAGCTTTGCAATAATTTACGTTCAGCGACTGACCGTGAAGGCGTGTGAACTGTGTGTGTACTTTCTCACGGCTTTCCTTCTCGTCCCATTGCCGCCGCCGCGGTGTTTACGTTTCATTTTCTTGTATATTCAACAACTTCTCTGTACATTTGGTCTGATTGTATTAAACCGCATCGTTTTGGTTTACGTACAACGTGTTTAGAACGATAATCGTTGCACTTTCCAGTGTGTTGGAATATTTTAGTTGTCTAGAGTTCACCAGGAAATCGTTGAGTTTTAATTAATTAAGATGCATGTAACTTCGAATGTATGTATATGTGTGTGGATATTATATTGCACAGTTGTTGATTTGGCTTTGTTCGTTCATTTAGTCTTAGGTGATGAAGGCATTCATGTTTAAATACGCATCTTTCAAATAGACTTCATCAAAAGTGTGAATTTGTACAATGAATTACAGGTATCCCAACGGCGCGATATGAAATTGTCTTGAAAGCACCGTCATGATCTTAACCAGCCATTTCCCATGTGTTAGAAATGCCGCAGAATTGTTCGCAATTGATTGGCAATACAGGGTGCGGCTATAAAAATTAAGATAGGTAGGCCTATATGTAATGTGACCGAGCAATTTTTTACTTGATTGCCAAAGATCATCGGCCTCCAAATTCGCCGGGCCCGGACCTAAACCCGCTTGACTACCATGTAGGGAAGGCAACGCTGGCGGCTTATTACAAGGGCTGCCCGAAACCAATCGTCGAACTGAAAGAAATTATTTTACAGTCAATCTGGGACAGCTTGCCTCAGGAACTGATCGACCAGTCTGTGGAGGAATTTCAAAAGCGACTGAAGGCACAGTTCAGATATAGTCTCAATGTTTTATTAACACCGGCGACCGTAAAACTTCGTTTGCTATTTTTTAAACTTTTTAAACACGTAAATTATTGCTCCAAAGCACGATAAAACCTGAACTGTATTACTTGAAAGTGCCGTTATACTCGAATTAATCAACATGAGCAGTTGTATACTCGATTATTCAACGAATGTGGACGTTTTGAGAAACATTGTAGAAATATCTCGTAAGCTAAACATAGACGTCACAGAATCCATGGTCGCTATACGATCGCCATTTTGTGGGTATAACTTGGCATAATGTGTGGAGTTAATTGTTGAAGATTTACCGTGTTATTGAAATACAATTTAATCAGGTAGTCGAGGAAAATGTCCACATGATCACTGACCTGCCGACAAAGCGTATTTAAGTGACATCAGAGTAACAAACATTTCTAAGAGTTTTACCCACAAGATGGCGGCGGAAACCAGTTGACATAGATATGGAACGAAATTGCGTCACTGTCACACTATGTATTCGCGTTCCTTATTCAAGGTTCGCCTGGTCTGTTGCTACGATATGTCGTTACCGACCCACAAAGTGTGACAGCCAGAAAAATTCGAGTTGTATTTCGTGGCCAGTACCCGCCGTGAGACAGGATACAGGACAGCTGAGACAGGATACAACTATTTCACAATCATTAAATCGCTTATCTGTTCACAGGATAGTATTCACGCACTATCATAGGCGTCCTACGCTTCTAAGTACAAACATTTTTCCGCAGCGACAGACATCTACGCTCAACTGCAGGTGGAGATTGGCACTGTTACTGCTGCAATCATAACATTGCAGTTTACACGTCGTCCTCTGTGAATCACTCCCATTACCTCTTCATGGTCGGAGTACGAATAACAACGTCGAATAAGTTTACAGTGACCGTTGTACGCATTTACGCCATCTCGGCTGTCCATAGTTACAATTTCACACATTTTCATTTCCCGAATTTTTAGCCCTTCTTGTCTCGATTCATATCTCGCATTCTCGTGTCCCGCATTGTCGGCGTCTCCGACGTAGGCCACTGCAACGCGTGGACATGAATAATACAGCCAAACTGATCTAGCACAAAGTAGCCTATAACACTGGCGGGTTCATTCTGTGCAGACGACGTACGACGCAATTAAGTATGTAAGTAAAGGTAAAGGTAAACGGAGTATAGCAGTTCGCAAGAAGCCTCACCGCTACGGGAACTCACGTGCCATATGGGATCACACAGTATTACCTGCCACCCGGC
>Ga0126331_1000365_pt1 | contig 15428 bp, 16 predicted proteins | sample InaspJWI98metaG_FD_96379 | JGI IMG/M metagenome (GOLD analysis project Ga0126331, IMG submission 96379) | Marine gutless worms symbiont microbial communities from Oahu, Hawaii - Inanidrilus sp. 2 OAHU.JWI-98 metaG | ecosystem: Host-associated > Annelida > Digestive system > Unclassified | place... | reverse complement strand
TTATCCTGGTTCATGGGTGGTGTATCCTTTCCTTTTTAGTGTGGCCGGTTGACTGCTGCTAACAATCTACCGGTGGATACACCGCCTTTTCCTTTAAACACAACTTTTAAATATAACTCCACATGCTGTCTGGTGGTTGTGGCCTGCCAACTCAAGAACAGGTATCTTCGTTTTACAAGCTTCTTCAGAATATTTACAGCGAGGGTGAAAACGGCAGCCCCTCGGAAAACCGGAGAGTGAAGGTGGTTGACCGGGTATGGACGGCAGCTGCTCGCGCGGTTTGGCCTTGCCTGGCTGGGAGGCTATCAGTCCCTTGGTGTAAGGGTGTAAAGACCCTAACAGCAAATCTTGCTTCGAAGCCAGTTCCACCAGGCGGCCGGCGTACATAACGGCAATCGTGTCGCAGGTTTGAGCAACGACACCCAGATCGTGGGTAACCAGAATAATGGAAAGGCCCCTGCGCTTACGCAGGTCAAGCAAGAGGCGTAGAATTTGTGCTTGAACGGTAACGTCCAGGGCTGTTGTTGGTTCGTCCGCAATCAGTATTTTCGGCTGACAGGCGAGGGCCATGGCGATCATCGCTCGTTGACGCATCCCCCCGGAAAATTCATGGGAAAAGGATTTCAGGCGCACATACGGATCCGGAATATCTACCTGGCGAAGCAATTCGGCAGCGCGTGACCAAGATTCTTTTGACGACACACCCTCATGAAATCTGATTGATTCGGCAATCTGTTTACCGATGGTCATTACTGAGTCAAGATGTGAGCTGGGGTTTTGAAAGATCATTGCGATGGTACGGCCACGAACCCTTCGCATCTGTGATCTATTATATTGTGCGATATTTTCGCCATTGACCCAAACCGTGCCACGTCGGATGGCCATCTTTCTACTGGGAAGCAGGCGCAGGATAGCTCGACCGGTAAGGGTCTTGCCCGAACCACTTTCGCCGACCAATCCCAATATTTCCCCTTCGTACAAATCAAAGGAAGCACGATCGATAACTGTCAGGACACCCGACGGTGTGTCTATGGTCACTTCCAGATCTCTTACTTTCAAAACTTTGGTGCTCATTCACGCACCCCCAGCTTTTCCCCAAGACCGTCAGCCAATAGGCTAAACCCGAATGCCATGAATACAATAGATAGCCCGGGAAATGCTGTAATCCACCAAGCTGTTACAATAAAGTTCTGCCCTTCAGCAATCATGACACCCCACTCGGCGGTGGGAGGTTGCACGCCTAATCCTAAATAGCTTATAGAGGAACCCGCAAGTACGACAAGAACAACATCGGACATGGAAAAAACGATGGATGGTATCAACGCATTCGGCAGGATATGCCGAAACAAAATACGCAGGTGTCCGTATCCTAAACTGACAGCTGCCTTAACAAAATCAGTGTTTTTCAATACAAGTGTCTGGGCACGAACCAAACGGGCATAGGAGACCCAGCCAACAAGTGTGATGGCAATGTAGAAGCTGCCGAGGCCCGGTTTTAAAACGGTTATAATCGCAATTAGCAACACAAGCCATGGAAATGACAGCATCACATCCAGAATGCGCATGAGTATAATGTCGATGAACCGCCCGAAGTAACCTGAGAAAGCGCCAACTATCGTACCGAGAAGAAACGGAAGAAATACTCCTATAAGTCCCATTTGTAAATCGACTCGCGTTCCGTGTATAACGCGCGAAAGGACATCTCTGCCAAAATTGTCGGTTCCAAACCAATGCTTTAAACTCGGCGGGTCCAAAACATTTGATATATCTTGTGCATTCGGATCGAAAGGGGCGATGACATCCGCTCCCAGGGCTAGAACAAACCAGAAAGCTGTAATACACATGCCTGCGTATAAAACACGTGGATGTCTGCCAAAGCGTAATCGAAATTGTCGACGAGCGACCGTTATCGGGGTCGTCATGTTCAAAGTTCAATCCTCGGGTCCAAAGCGACGGTAATAATATCAACAGTGAAATTAATAAAAACAATTGCACACGCAAAAACCATTGTGATAGCCATCACAACCATATAATCCCTTGTAAATATTGAACTGACCAGCAAAGATCCCAGTCCCGGAACAGAAAATACCGTTTCGATAATCACCGTACCGCCAATAAGCCAGCCCAAATTAACCCCAAGCAAATTGATGGTCGGAATCAATGAATTTCGCATCACATGCCGTATGAATATCGAACTCTCAGGCAGGCCTTTAGCACGGACCGCTGCGACATAGTCGGAATCCATTTCCATCAACAGGCTGGCTCGGAGGTTACGAATCAAAATCGCCGACAAAGCAAGGGCGATGGTCAAGGATGGTAGAAAGAGATGGTGGACGTGTTCAAAAAATGTCCGGCCGTAGCCTGATACCGGGAATTTACCCAACCAGACACTAAAAACCATCATCATAATAATACCCAACCAGAATGCGGGGAAACCCAATCCAACCGTAGAGACCAGCCGAATAAGGTGGTCCGGTAGGCGCCCCTGATACAAAGCTGCTATGATTGCCAGAGGAAGGGTTAATACCAACGCGTAAAACAAACCGTTAACAATCAGAAAAAGCGTTGCGGATATCCTTTCTGCGATCAATCCGAGTACCGGCATTTTGTACACGATAGATCGGCCCATGTCACCATGAAGCAGATTTTTCAAAAAGTAACCGTATTGGATATAGATAGGCTTGTCGAGGCCATACTGGGCATGGACTGCTTCTATGACCTCCTTTGTTGCACGTGGTCCCAGCAGAATACGAACAGGATCGCCGGGTATCGAATGGATGAGGATAAAGGTGATCAAACTAATCCCAATAAGTACAGGGATCATTTGAATTGGTCGATAGATAACGAATTTAAAGCGGTGCATGATCTGAAACGTCTCCTAATCGTCCGGCGTAAAAACATTTCGAATCCTGCTCAAAAAGTCCCATTGTTTCACTAAAATGCATGTCCGGATTGAAATTGCCGCCCCACGTCGATTTCTCTTGATGTGTCTTTTCGATAACTCATTAATAGGCACCGCAAAATGTGTCAATGAAAATAAGCCGTTTAAGAAAATTCCCCCCAAAGAGTGGAAAAATGTCGATCTGATATTAGTACTCACTCCTTTTTTCTTGACAGTCTTTCGCTTTTCGTCTTAAGAAACCGAATGGCCTAGGTAGCATCCAAGTCCAACATTGAATCGAAGTCTAATACTGATTAATCTTTTTTTATCTCTCTCTTTTTTCTGCATTCTCCCCTAATATTGCGCTGAATCATCCGCCGTAGCAGGCCAAAATAGAAATCGAGCGATGGATTCATGGGATTCATTGTGCGTCGAATCGACCAGGGGATCTGTTTACAACATCATCAGAAAGGAGGATCGTATGACAAAGAAAATGTTGGAAATATCACTATCGCTTTTTGTTGGCGCTTGTGTGATAGCTTTAGTCATAGGGATCTATTCACTAAAACCATTTTATAGTTCGGGATTGCAAATTATGGCAGACAGCCAGGAGGTATTGGAAGATAGCAAACAGTTGATAAAGGAACTGAGAGGAGGGATTGCTCAAACCAAAAAAACATCGAATGAATTGGTAGAAATGCTGCAAAACAGTAGTGTATTGTTTAAAGAAATGACGGGGGCAATTGTTGAAACCAAAGACACGCCAAAAGAATTGGTCAAATTAATACAAGAAATCTGATTGTTGGCTGGAGAAATCAAAAACACGGTGACTGAAGCCAAAATATCTCAAAGTGAACTTTCGCAATCAGCAAATAACGCAAGGGATATACTTTATGAACTGGCAATCGCTTCGTTTATTTTGGCTTTGTCTGAGGAAAGAATAATTTCAACTTCTGAAGCAGACCAGATGATCTTGCAGAGTATCGAAACGATTGAAGGTCGTTCAGAACGATTTGGGGAACTGGCAAAAAGCATTATCGATTATAGAAAGGGTCAAAGAATCAGGTGATTCGTTTTTGGAGTGAAATGCATTTCTCTCTTTTTTTCTATAAGATATGCATAAATTCATGACCTTCCCTATTCATCTATAGTCTGTTTTGAAATGGACATTGTAGTTCTCATTGCCAAATCCTGATAAGAAAAGACAAGATACAAGACATTTTATATTCCTCTTGCTTAGGTATGAGCAAGGCTCCTGGTACCGGTACCTGCAGGCACCCCGATCGCTTGTTGAACACTCAGGTCAGCCCGGCTGTTCTGAGCATGGCGATCATGCGCTCCAGACTTTGCGGCTCCTCGTACGGTTGGGTTTTTGCAAACGCTTCAAGAGAAAATCTCGAATTTATCCTGAGGACCTCTTTGGTTGCCCTGTAAGCATCTTGCATTCGACCCAAAGCGACGTTTGCCCCGGCTTTCACCAGGGATGCATCCAGATTGTTGGAATCTATATTATGGAAAATTACGTAAAAATCGGATGAGCCGCTGATAATTGTAACTAAAATAATCATTAATCAAACGAGGCGCATTAACTTTAAGCAAAAGACCTATGACCGTTAAGTTGGATGCTGGCCGAACCGAATGATCAGGTGGAAATGACAGGTTATCAAAGCCCAGGCAGGCTGAGCAAAAGGAGACAGGACCAATGAATACCCGTGAACGTTTTCATGCAATTATGAATTTCGAGAAACCGGATCGAAACCTTATTTGGGAGATGGGTTACTGGCTGGGAACGGTCAATCGCTGGTATGATGAGGGATTGCCCAAAACCCACGGATTGTCCATAGCTGGAGACCCGGGGATGGGCGTCCGGGGCGAAGCAATTCCCCATGAGCCGCTTTCCGCAAGCAGGGAGCGGGATCGAGATGTCCATGAAGCCATAGGCATGGATTCGCCTATCGTCGCACTGCCCCTGAACCTGGGACCTCAGCCGCTGTTTGAGCCGGTTGTGTTTGAGGAGACGGAAGATTTCGTAATCACCCAGGATGAATTCGGTGTAAAAAAGCGCCTCAATAAGACGGGGGCGAGTATCCCCCAATTCATCGACTGGCAGGTCGGAAACAGAGCCGACTTCGAACGAATAATCGAAGAGAGATTTCAGCCCGACTTTGAAAATAGAATTCCCGAACAATGGGATTCTCTTGTCGAGACCTACCGCAACAGGGACTATCCGCTGTGCGTCGGCGGCTACCCCTATGGATTCTATGGATTTATGCGTTACCTCATGGGCGAGGAGCGTTTGCTGTACAACTTCTATGACGATCCGACGCTCGTACGTGACATAATGAATTTCCTGGCCGACTTTTGGATCGCTCTTTACGAGCAGGCCCTTTCCCAGGTAACCGTGGACTGCGCGCATTTCTGGGAAGATATGGCCTACAAGACCGGCCCGTTCATTTCTCCGGCAATGTTCAGGGAGTTCATTATGCCGGCTTACCGGAAAGTAACCGACTTTTTGAAAGCCCGCGACATTTCCGTCATCCTGGTGGATTCGGACGGCAATATGGATCTGCTGATTCCACTGTTTCTCGAAGCCGGTGTGACCGGCATGTATCCCTTTGAGGTGCAGGCCGGAAACGATATCGTGGCCATCAGAAAACAGTATCCCAAGCTGCAGATTACGGGGGGAATCGATAAGATTAAAATCGCTGGCGGGAAGGCGGCCATCGATGAAGAGCTGGAATCGAAAGTTCCTTTCATGCTGAGTCAAGGCGGATATATCCCCCATTTTGACCACCTGATCCACCCGGAAGTCTCGTGGGAGGATTTCCTCTATTACCGTAAACGGTTGAATGAGATGATCGAGGCGGATGCTGACAAACGATGAAAGGAGATTGCCCTTCAACAATTTTGTCGAGTTCAAATCTTTGAGCCATCAACGTATATTTTCTTTCCATCTGTTCCCAGAGAAATAAGAAAAAAGGGTACAACTTAAAACATTAAATATTCGAATTCAGCATTGAATATTTAAGACGCGACATCTGGGCTCTTCCCCAAAATTCGGATCGAAATCTGAGGCATATCACCTGTGCTGCCTGAACCTGTTCGCCCTGACTAATATCTTGTTCAACCTTGACATATCCAGTTTCAATCACCATCGTACTTTTAATCATACTGAAATAGTACGGTTTCGGTGATATTATCAGGTGAAGGGCATCATCATTGATAGTCCGCTCACCCTGCATCTGTGTGAAGAGCAACTCGGCATCTAACCAGCAAACAAGGACGTTCTACGCTTACACGCACCGATTAGACGAAAAGCGGTGATGTCAATATCACCTACCGGATCATCAGAGAAGGTCTGATTAACCTAGTCTTTGTGCCGGGTTGGATCTCGCATGTGAAAAATATGAAATGGAAACCATTCCTGAGCTGATCCTTCTGGGGATATTTATCAAAATATTCCGGACCTCATTCACAGCTGACCCGCTTATCTGATTCATTTCTCCATTCTTTTGTAAGCCAAATTAGGGATTTCAATGGGCAATATACTCAAATTGTGCAGATGTTGCTCCTGACAGGCTGTAATTGTTCTGTTGGGAGCCTATTATTTTCAAGTTATTCCTAATCATAAAAATTTTATGAAAGGAGGCTGTACAATGGCGAAATATATTTCTTTGGTAAAATATACTCAAAAAGGTATTGAAAACATCAAGGAAAGTCCGAATCGGTACGATGCGTTCAAGCAACTTTGTGAAACCATGGGAGCAAGGGTGGAAGGATTTTATCTGACTATGGGACGCTATGATCTTCTGGTGATTTTGGATGCGCCCGACTCTGAGACATTATCGAAAATCATTCTCGCGACAGCATCGAAGGGAGCCATAAGTACCGAAACGCTTCAGGCTTTTTCTGAGGAAGACTATCGGAAAATCATTTCTGAACTCCCTTAGAGCGTCTGAAAGGGAGGCTTTCCTGTCCGCATGAAAAATTGAGATCGCGTTATGGCAGGGCCAATTGGTCCTGCCTTATTTTTTCTTGAAGACCTCATCAGCAGAACTCCGAGATAACTGCTGTTTCCTGGCCTCAAGTTCTTCAAGAGTTCGCGGCCAATCTTTTTTTAAAAGTCGTGACATGGCCCGATCCGCCAAAAGTTTTCCTCCTGTTTGGCACTTGGGACAATAGTTAGTTTCGTTGGCAGCATAACGAATCCGTTGAACCGGCGTGCCGCACGCCGGACAGGGCTTTTTATAGCGACCGTGAACGGCCATCCCGTTGCGAAAGGCGGTAACCCTTTCCGGAAAGTTGTCTTGGATTTCAGCCCGCAGCCGCTGTGTCCATTCAAATAGCGTGTCACGGATTGCATGATACGATCGTATCATCTGATCTTCGGATAGTTTTTCTGTCAGTAAAATGGGAGACAGCCTGGCGCGGTGAAGGATCTCATCGGAGTACGCATTGCCGATTCCGCTTAAGATGCGGGGATCGGTTAGAGATCTTTTAAGGGTGTGATTCTCTGCAAGGAGCCGGCGTCGAAACTCGTCAAATGAAGCCTCAAAAACTTCAAGGCCTCCAGGATTATGCTTTTCAAGCAGGGTGGGGTTATTTACAAAATGGAGCGATGCCCGTTTTTTGGATCCTGCTTCCGTGACGAGCAGCGAACCATTGGGAAAGTCAAACGCCGCCAATCCGACTTTGCCAGGAATTTTATGTCCACTTTTTCGCCAGCGCAAACGTCCAGCAACCATCAAATGAATCACAAGAAATCGTTCACTACCAAATTCAAAGACAATACGTTTACCCATGCGTTTAAGACCGCGAACAACGGACCCATGGATAGATTTGATGGGTGGGTCTGCTGTTCGCAGAAAAAAAGGGCTGGCAAAACGAATTTGCTCAAGCGGTTGCCCGATAACAAGCCCCTCGAGACGCTCGATGTAAACGATGAGGTCGGGATACTCCGGCATGCGGTCCCTTTCATGCATAACCTTGCGCAAAGGCGCTAAGGGTTCACGAAGAAATAAATTCACAATTTTAGGCGTTGAGGCGCCCGTCGGGCAATGCGCGAAAGCGCAGGAATATCGAGATATTCCGAGTTTTCGCAACGCAACCAGACGGGATGCATCGGCGCATACAATGTGAATTTATTTTTGAGTGAGCCCTAAGATACCAGGAATAGTTGGTTATTCGTTATTTGAGGCCCAGCATTCTGGTGCTAGGTTCGAACCAATCCCTATTCATTGCTGTCCGGCTTTTTATGCCCGGCTTTCAGTCACCGACTGCATCGCATGTTTTAAGGCCGGCGCCAGTTTGCTGCAATCGCATAGTCTCACATGCTGGAAGAATTCTTTCGCCTCCTCTATCGATTTATGCATTGCCTGCTCCGGGAGTTCTCCTTCCACAGAAAGGGCTTTACGGACGACGTCCGGGAACTTTGCCGCATGGGCAGTGGCCAGGCATACAATTTTTGTATCCGGTGCGAAGGCATTTGAAAGCGTATCTGCCGCGGCAACGGCAACGGCACCATGTGGATCCAACAAATATCCGTCCCGGCTTTGATACACATCGGCAATGGTGGCAAGGGTTTGTTCGTCGGTTATAGAGGCTGAGATGTAGCCATCACGAATCGCATCCGCCGTTCGCGAATCCAATTGCACGCGGCCCTGTTTCTTGAAGTCATCCATCCATTGACAGATCTTGCTATGATCCCCTCCGGAGGCAAAATATAAATAGCGCCAAAAATTGTAGGGAACAACGATATCGATGGCTGAAGATACGGTCGGAATGAGATTTTCTTTCGTGATACGACCGGTTGACAAGGCTCTGTGGAGAGTCGCATTTTGATTGTTGGCGCAAATGAACGCTTTAACCGGCAAGCCCATTGTACGTGCCAGATAGCCACCAAATAGATTGCCGAAGGCGCCCGATGGAACTGAAAATACGATTTTTTCACCCACCCGCTCGACCACCCGGAAATAACCGTAAAAATAGTGAGCGGCCTGGACCATTACCCGGCCCCAGTTAATCGAGTTGACGCTGGAGAGTTTCAGCTGCCGTGTGAGTCTATCGTCGGCGAACATCCTGGCTAACACGAGATCGAGATCATCACCTCCGTCGGGACAGCCGCTCACACCAACGGCATGCACGTTGGGGACTTCCAGAGTTGTCATTTGACGCGCCTGTTCTTCGGAGATCATTCCATCGGGATAAAGCACCCAACATTCAATCGATTTCTTGCCGGCCGATGCATGCGCAGCCGCCGGACCGGTATCACCGGTGGTGGCCACCACCAGCGAAGCCCAATCGTTTTTTCGTCTGAGGAAAAAGTCGACAGTGTTGACCAGAAACCCCATGGCGACGTCCTTAAACGAGAGGGTCGGCCCATGGAACAACTCCAAAATGTATGTATTTGGCTTCGCCTCCAGCGCGACAACCGGCACAACCTCCGGGTGCTCGAATCGATCGTAACTGTCAGCCAGCAACCGCCGCAACTCGTCTGCGGGAAGAATTGTCCGTTCTATGTATAGAGACAGTATTTCGAATGCCAGATCTACAAAGCTCAAGTTCGACCATTTCTCCAGCCGATCTTCGGATATCCGGGGAATTGTCTCCGGTACAAACAAACCGCCGTCAGCGGCGAATCCCTGCAGAACAGCTGTTTCAAAATCTACAGGCGCGACGCCTCCTCTGGTACTGATGTAGTGTGTCATTGGATACGCACAACTCCTTCCATGTTAATTTTTCGTTTCTGGCTTAATTATCTACATTGAATTCAAAATTCGATGTTGGACGTTGGATGTTCGACGTTCTTGTTTTTTAAAACATATTTCCATTGCCTTTTCTAATCTCATTTAGATCCTTGTAGGCCGTTGCACGGGAAATCATCAAGTAACTGGCGACTTGCTCCACTGATTTGCGTGCGTAAAAAAGCCGCTTTTGATCCAGCCTTCGCATCAGTTCCCTGCGATCTTTAGCCGTCATCGAATCCTGTGTGAGCCCTTTTTCAAGGCGATATGCGCGTATCTCCAACTTGATCAGCTCGCGCCATTCCTCACGAAAAATAATTTCAGGACGGGCTTCGATCTCCCCAGGGCGAATCAATTGGTTCAGGATCTCGAACGCCGATTCAAAAGCTGTTTCCAAAGAAGAAAAGTCTAGATTGATGCACAAGATTCCTATCGGCTTCGCCTCATCATCGCGCAGCACGGCGGTTATGGATCGTATCCGCTGGCCATCCTCACCCTCTTTTTCGTACGGACCAAGAACATCTTTTTCAAAGCCGAAATTGGGTTGGTCACCATTAAGATCTAAATAAGATGAATCTCCTACCTTTCTTTTTGAATAAGGATTTGCTATATGTACGATAACGTCTTTTACGATATCGTGAATGACGACTTCCGCATAAGGATGCAGGAGCATCGCGATAGCATCTCCAACGGGTATATACTTCGACAAAGAGTCTTTCATAAAATCAGCACAACCTCCCTAACCCGGACAAGCCGGAATCGAAGATTTGTGGATTTCATTCCCGGCGTTTGTATGATTTCAGTCTGTTTAGCCGGATAGAACTTTAATAGCCTGCTCGTGTATCCGCGGATCACCCGCTGCAATGTACTGACTGCCGGAATGCAGTCCCGCGGCACTTCCTTCCCAGTCAGTAAACACCCCCCCGGCACCCTGCACCACAGGAATCAATGCCATATAATCCCAGGCCTTGAATCCGACATCAATGCAGATATCGACACGCCCCGAAGCAATCTGGGCATAGAACATGCAGCTGCCACCATAGACGGCAAAGCGGGTGGCTTGCTTCAACCGCTCCAGTGCCGGACCATTGGTGTGGTCATAGTAATCGGGATTACTGGTCGACATCAGTGCCATCGAAAGATCCGCGCAGTCCCGCGTGTGGACCGGCCGGCCGTTTCTGGTCGTTTGGCGGCCTTCCGCGCCGATCCAGCGCTCGGCAGTCATCGGCATATCGATAATCCCAAGGACCGGAATCCCGTTGTGCACCAGGGCCAGCAACGTACCGAATACCGGAATACCCGCTAAGAAGGGCAATGTTCCGTCAATCGGATCGATCGCCCACACGAATTCATTGTCGGGAGCAGTTGCCTTGCGCTCTTCTCCAAGGATGCCGTGGTCAGGATACTCTGCTGAAATGATCTCTCGTATTTGATCCTCAACCGCCTGATCGACTGAGGTTGACGGGCTGCCGTCCCCTTTAACTTCGACATGGAAAGATTTGCGGGTATATTCGCGAATGAAGGCTCCGCTGGCGTCGACCGCCCGTGCGCCGCAGTCGGTAAACCGACTGAGTTCTGATGCGTTCACGATGTCCTCCGGCTCAATGGGAGAGGATTTGACTGAGAAAAAGCTTGGTCCGCTCACTTTCCGGATTTCCGAAAAACTCATCCGGCGGCTTCATTTCGACTATTTCACCGTAATCCATGAATACGATGCTGTCGGCGACAGACCGGGCAAAACCCATTTCGTGGGTGACACAGATCATGGTCATACCTTCATTCACCAGATCGATCATCACGTCGAGAACCTCGCTGATCATTTCCGGATCCAACGCAGATGTCGGTTCGTCGAAGAGCATCACTTCAGGATTCATACAAAGCGCGCGGGCAATGGCCACCCGCTGCTGCTGCCCACCCGAGAGTTGGCTCGGATATTTATCGGCCTGCTCTGGTATGCGAACGCGTTTGAGAAAACGCATGGCGACTTCCCGCGCCTGTGATTTGTTCATCTTCCGCACCAGTTTGAGGGCCAGCATCAGATTTTTAACCACCGTCAGGTGCGGAAACAGGTTAAAACTCTGGAAGACCATCCCGACTTCGCTGCGAACGGCGTCAATGTCTTTGACCGTGCTTGTCAGCTCGCGTCCGGAAACAATTATTTTGCCGCTGTCGTGTTCTTCGAGACGGTTGATACAGCGTATCATGGTCGACTTGCCGGATCCTGAAGGCCCGCAAACCACAATCCTCTCGCCTTTGTTCACCTGCAGATTGATGATTGAATATTTTCGATTGAATATTGAATATTTAAAGAATTCTCTCAATTCTAACAAAACAATCATTAAAAAGGCGGAGCGATGCGACCTCCACAAATCTTCAATCTTCAATCTTCAATTCCGGTTTATCCGGCTTGGGCCTTACGGGTTGATGTATCGGCTCATGCGCTTCTCGAACAGGCCAAAGCCGCGTTGAAAAATTGCTGTCATCACTAAATATATAATCGCCGTGGCGATGAAAATTTCGTAGGGTGCAAAGGTCTGGGCGACAATCGTACGCGCCACGCCGGTCATATCGAGCAAGGTAATCGTACTGGCCAGGGAGGTTGCCTTGAGCATACTGATGAAGTCGTTGCTGTAAGCCGGTATGGCGAGTCTGATAGCGATGGGTGTCGTAACGTAGAAAAACCGGTGGCGCTTTGACAGGCCCAGCGCCATTCCGGCTTCATGCACTCCCCTTTCGACACCGAGATACCCCCCGCGAAGGATTTCCGAAACATAGGCGCCCGAATTTAGAGTGAGTGCCAGCGTGGCACAACCGAAGGGTTCCCTGAGGATCGGCCAGAACACACTGGTGCGAATGAATTCGAACTGCGGCAGCCCGTGATAGATGACAAAAATCTGAACTAGTATCGGCGTACCGCGAAAGAAGTAGGCGTAGACAAACGCAGGAAAGGAGAGATACCAGCGGCCGCTGATGCGCATTAATAGCAATATGACCGCCAATCCCAAGCCCAGAAGAGAGGCCAAAAACAAGAGCTGCAGAGTAATCCCTATACCGGTCAGCATCTTTGGAATGCTCTCCAGAATTAGGTTAAATTCAAGATTCATCGAGCACCTTCCAGATGCCGGTTTGCATGTTTTTCCAGAGCCATCACCACGAATGTAATGATTGTTGTAATGCTGAGGTAAATTAGGGCTACGATCATATACATCGTAAACGGCTTGAGAGTCACTGCGGTCGCCATTTCGGCTACAAAAAGTATTTCTTCCAGTCCGATGATCGAAATCAATGCCGTATCCTTCATCAGCGAGAGCATGTGGTTACCAAAACTCGGCAGAGCCAGACGCCACATCTGAGGGATCCGAACATAGAAGAACGTTTTTACATTCGATATTCCAAGCGCTCGGGCGGCTTCCAGTTGTCCGGGATCGACGCCGAGAAAGGCCCCACGAAAAGTCTCTGTCGCGTAAGACCCGACAATCATGGCAATGGCCAGTGAGCCGGCCCAGAAAGGCGGAATATCAACAAACTGGGTTTGTGAAAAAAAGACCTTGCTGATGCCGGTCAACGTCACCGCCGAACCATAATAAAAAATTAGCAGGACCAACAGCTCCGGAGTTCCGCGGAAGGCAATCGTATAGGCGCCGGCTATTTTGTTGGCAATGCGATTCTTCGACAATTTTGCGGCAGCACCGATTAAACCGAAAACGATGGTCAATATCAAAGAAACGGCAAAAACCCTGAGAACTGCCATTGCACCCCAAAAGTAATCATCCCACCAACCGGATAGATCTGCCACGGTGCCTTCCTCCCCCTGAGCGATGCTTGTGCCTGGCTTATAGTGGTTGTCAAAAAAAAGTTCCGTTATTCAGGATTGTTATATCAGCTAAGATTCTATTTTTTAGATTCTGGATGCCAGATACCGGATGCCAGATACCGGACACCAGATACCGGATACCAGATACCGGATACCAGATACCGGATACCAGATACCGGATCACGGTATCGCTTGCGCAGCGCAGGCATATTATATCAACCCTATAGTTGCGTAAAATACTGTATTCAAGCCTAATCGTTCCGATAAAAACCGTTGTAATGAATTACTGATATTAGATCCTGGAATCTTGAATACTGGATCCTGTATCTTGAATGCTGTATCCAGCATCAAGTATCAGGCATCCAGCATCTACCTGGAAAACGCCACCATCTCACGCATATCGGCAATGCTAGGGTCAAAATTGGATTTTTTTGATCATCCAGGCGGCGGTGTCGGTTGCTGCCGACACCGCCACCGCAATTACAGCTGCCTATTCGACACCCTCCCATTTCTCATTGTGGATAGCGAACGGAAAGTATTTGAGAGAGTATTTTTCCAGAGAGCCGTCCTGTATCAGCGTTTTCAGAGCGCCGTTGATGCGCTCGAGTAAATCTTCACGGCCTTTGGCAATTCCCACGCCAACACCGACACCAAAAATTTTGGGGTCATCGAGGGGCGGGCTGACAAACCCGAAACTTCTTCCTTTGTCCTTGCTGAGGAATTTAAGATAGGCTTTCATGGGATTGGTCATGATGATGTCCGTGCGACCATTCTGCAAATCGAGATATAAGGCTTCATTGGTATCGTACAACAGTACGTTCGCACTGGGAACGTTGGCGTTGATCCAGTTCTCGTAAGTCGTCGCCCGCTCTATTCCGACTTTGAGACCTTTAAAATTGGGCGGGTTGGGGGAGCCGTCACTATTGAAAAGCTTGAGCTTGGCACCCTTCCTGCCTACGAACTGTCCCACCGAAATACGGTACGGTATCGAGAAGTCTATTTTTTGCTTCCGTTTATCGGTAATCGACATGGAAGCGACGATCAAATCAAACTTATTGGCAAGCAGAGCCGGGATCATACCGTCCCACTTCTGGCAGACAAATGTAACGTCGGCACCGATGTTATTTATGATGCCCTTGGCAACGTCTACATCGTAGCCGGTAAGAACGCCCTCATTTGTACGATAGTTAAATGGGAAATAGGTGCATTCACATCCAACGCGCAGTTTTTCCGCTGCCGCCGGCTGCGTGAATCCGCCCGCAGTCAAAACCAGGATTATCGTCGCTAAAAGAAAAAGTTTTTTCATTTCCATACCCTCCTGTGCTTTGTGTTAGTATCCATTCTACCGATCAGCAGCTGTGGCAACTAACACCACGAGACCTGCTGCGGTATAGCCTCCATCATGGAGAACCTGACGAATATCAATACCTGAATTTTAGAGCAGCAATCACCGCTCCAAATTTTTTGCGGCAACCTGACATTAAACTTCACTAAAGGTTAGTTGCGTTTAAAATTCAGGTCTATTCATCACCGGAATCGGATTGAAGTAGTGCTTCGTGAACTGCCTTGGCGATCTGGATATCCTGCACTGCCACACCGGTCAAATCCGCCACCGTTATCTGGTCATCGGATGTTCGTCCGGATTGACGGCCGGCAATCATATCGCCTAGCTCGATCAGATCTTCTTCATCAATAAGGCCCGCCTGAAGTGTTTTGGAAATTTCACCACGGGTCAGGCATTGCTCGATACTATCGGCCACGACGACGTCGGCTGTTTGCAGGATTTTAGGGTCTAACTCCTGCTTCAAGTGAGTATCCGAGCCCATGGCCGTGATGTGGGTGCCCCGTTTTATCTGTCCGACATTTATGAGCGAGTTATATTTAAAAGTTGTGTTTAAAGGAAAAGGCGGTGTATCCACCGGTAGATTGTTAGCAGCAGTCAACCGGCCACACTAAAAAGGAAAGGATACACCACCCATGAACCAGGATA
>Ga0126331_1000363_pt1 | contig 15599 bp, 12 predicted proteins | sample InaspJWI98metaG_FD_96379 | JGI IMG/M metagenome (GOLD analysis project Ga0126331, IMG submission 96379) | Marine gutless worms symbiont microbial communities from Oahu, Hawaii - Inanidrilus sp. 2 OAHU.JWI-98 metaG | ecosystem: Host-associated > Annelida > Digestive system > Unclassified | place... | reverse complement strand
GCAAGAGACAGTGAGTGGCAGTGGCATCAGCTGGGCAATATGCAAGTCTGCACCTTGCTCCAGACAGATAACCACGCCAGCACCCCACCACTCAGTTTTTTACAGGCCGGATGCCCTTCCTGCTGCCCAACCAACAGCGTCAAAGCACTGAAGTCAGGATTATTCAACATGCCTACCATGCAAATATACAGATCATGTTATTTGCTGTAATAATGAAAGCAGTCATGCTATTTTAATAATTTCAGTCATTTACAGTCACTTCAGTACAAAATACTATTATGTTTGTATGCAGCAAAAAGAATGCCAAAATTCAAACTTCACAGACACATGAAACACACTGTTCGTAAGACAAGTATGTAACAAAGGAAAGCAGATCGAGATAAAAGAACACGATCCAGAAACATACCAATATTTCCTCGTGTTGAAGGTTGCTCAAGTTCTCGATCATGATCAATATGAACTGCATTGGCTACCAGAGGGGAGACTGTTCGTGCTGTCTGGTTCGCATTATCTGGACAACATCAACAGATGGCATAATGACACATCATCAAAATGTTTGCACTTCAAGTAAAAAAATAAAGGTAGCCCATACTCGATCACCGAGCGTAGGGTTCTGGAGCTGGTCCCGGTTCTTGGCAGTCAGCCTGCAAGTGATGTGAGTCATAAACCCAACACTTTCCGCCAGACCTGCAGTTACCCCCACAACCCTACCAATTTTGCTGCTTGGTGAACATAGGCACAATGGGTGTGAACAGTTTGCCTAAGACTGTTACCCGACAGCGTCACGACTGCGAGTTGAACCCAGGCCCTTCTACGCCTGAGTCCAGCACGCTAACCACTCGGCTACCGAGCCACCCCTTAAGTGGCACTTCAAGTACTGCCTATTATATATTACTGCTGCAACACTTTTTATCAAATTCAGCTGGCTCACATAAAAAACGTCCTCTGCAAAACAATCACTCAATCTCCAAAATTGAGGCATCCTGCCTCACATACATGATGTGCATGACAGCCAGCAGCAAAGTGGCTGGATGGTGGCAGATGTTGATCGATAGCCAGCATGCAGCACTAGCAGCTATCAATCGATATCTACCACCTGCACCAGAGCTGCAGCAAACCAGCTGTACACTGATGCGGCTATCAACTGACGAGACAGGTGAGATGGACAGACGAACGCTTGACTGTTTTAAGATGCTTACTTCACAGTATGCAGACCACACAAAAGCTGGCTAGCTGGAAACAAAAAGACAGCAGTTCTTCAATTATATACTTACCACTTAGTGATAGGACAATCTTTGTTGCGAAGTTTGAAGGCTGAGTTGATGTGTCGCACACACATGGTGACCTGGTTTCAGTGGGCGTTGCTAACAACATTTCACAAATAACCATGCTAACAGATCTGCCAGGTGATGTCCGACAACACTACAAGCCCTAAAAATCTAACTGAAGCAAAAAACAACACAGTTCATTTTAAACTGCTGGAGGACTTTAAGAACTTCAGTTAGCACACAAAACACGTTAAAATTCCTAACAACTATACCTGTCTCCAAAATGATCTCGTGTTGAGTGGGACATTCATCACTGCTCATTCACTAAAGCCTGGTTAAATCACTTTTACATTACATGGTTAAAATTATCTGCTTTAATTAAAGTGACCACACATGCTGTTCATAACACAAACTCATACAACAACATATACTTTTGTCACAATAAGTCACCAGAATTAACTGTGAATGCAAGCCAACCCAGTGAAGTGCTGGTGATTTTGTTTGGTCTTAAACGCACACGGCGGAATTCGGATTCGAACTCGCACTCAGCATGTTTGCCACTCTCAATGCTCTGATACCTGGAAAAACAGACATTGCATGCATATTACAGACACTTTTTATCATTGCAAATTAACTTGCAAATCAAAACTGACATTCCATTCACATCAATTCCAAATGGTTTAATCACAGCACATCAAACATCAACTTTACTCTGGGGCAGCCACTGATAAAAACCACAAATTTTTGAAGTCTGCATTCACAAATCAATTATTACCGGCTGGACATTAGTTACAAAGGCCTTCAGAGTCGACTTCAGCAGTTCAAGCAAAAAACAGCTTAAGATAAGAAAAAGCTAGAAAACAAGAACTAGAACAAACTCGAGCAACTTACCCATGAACTGTATTGACACATCTGTTCCTCCTCCATGCACAGTATGGATCTCGCAGGGCCACACAATCACTGCACAAACACAAACAGCACACTAGTTATTACGATATGGCAGGAAGAGTCACAACTAACAGATCAATAAAGTGCCAAATCTGTCGCACCTCTCGTTACATCCTTCAGTGCTCTGACATTACTGGTTGAGTAACAGGGAGAAAATCCAGCCTGTGCAAATGACTTTGCTGCTTATCCCCATAAGGCTGTTTTCTAGGACAAGTAGAGGAAGAAAACACGGGTTCACCTGAACATGGTCATAAGGAAAACTTGTAAAGATAAGGTACACAGCCTCTCCTGATCTGTCTGTCTATCGGCTAAAACGAGCCACCGAAACTGCACGGCTCTTCTTCTAAAATGTGTACTGTCAACTGAGTCACTAGTACAGTCTGACAGATTACGCACAGTCAACCTTGTTCTGTGTTGTGTGTATATGGAATACGTCTAAATACAATGCAACAGGAACAGCTGCTACCTGCACGTGGCATATTTATGACACCGATGCAGTGGTACTGAGCGAATCTCGTCGCGCGACATCACTATCAACCGGTTACGATGACGGTCTGATGGGTGGCGGCGTATATGCAGGCCCGTCACAGGACTTCCATCAGTGAACACCGATATTACTTCAATCACATGTGGCTTGATTTCAAGGCGCCCTCTGTTGATCGCCTTCAAAACTCGGCCGTTATCTAGAACATCCAGATCAATTGGCTTTTGGCTGGTTAGAATTTAACAGTAATTTCAACACAAATAAGGTTATATTGCACCTTTATGGTTATAATTTATTACTGACACTGACATTTTAGACAAAATCTATAAAAAGGTAAGTGACTGGAACATTCACTGACAAAACTGTCACTGTCAGCCAACTGACACAAAACTATGGTCCAAAACGGTTGTAACCAATCACCACAGCACATCACGGAAATATCAAACTATTTTACAAAACGCACAATGAACTCTCATGTACAGCAGCATCTTCTCTAATTTATACCACTAATTTGCCAGATGCTGTAATGCTGGGCGGAGCTTGTGATGGAGACAGAGCTTTTCCAGGAGGTCTACAGGTCACGTACTCTTGTGCAGTAAGCAGTAGGCCTGCAGCATCAGTAGTGACACAAACTACTGGTACAAGCAGCAAAACTGGTAATATACTGTGTCCAGTTAGCTAGTGCTCGTGCACATATGAAAGGGTCTAAATCAAAAACTCTACATGGTGGCAGACAAGTAGAGTGCATCAGCATGAAAACTTGCAGCAGCCAGTCTATTAGTACAGAAAAGCCAACGACTCACCCCTGAATAGGACTGAAAGGAATGACAATGTGTTCGTCAAACTATCTTCTCAGTTTACTACTGATTTCGGTGAAGTAGAAATAAAAAAAACATTAACTTGCATTCGTCAAAGCATGAGTAACAACTAACTGATATTCAGATACTGAAAATTCAGTAACCTGTTCCAATAAAGAGAACGTCATATGACCAGCGGTCTGCTGAGAGGACTTGCCAGTCGACAGCTATGTGTGTCAGACTGTATCTGCAACAGGCAGCAACATTTTCAGCACATTAAATAATGAAACATACATACCACGCACGCACGCACGCACGCACGCACGCACGCACGTACGCACGCACACACGCACGCACGCACGCACACCCACACACACACACACAGTCACACACACCCGTTTAACAGCCTTTTTGCCAGGACTACCTGGATGAGCCGGTACCAGAAAGGTAAAACCAATCCGGATTTTACTGAAGCAAGAGACAGTGAGTGGCAGTGGCACCAGCTGGGCCATATGCAAGTCTGCACTTCGCTCTAGAAAGATAACCATGCCAGCACCCCACCACTCAGTTTTTTACAGGCCGGATGCCCTTCCTGCCACCCAACCAACAGCGTCAAAGCACTGAATGCAGAAACACACATACAAGTTACAACATATCACCACCACCACCTGCATTTTCCAGTCCTGACATTTGGTCCCACATTTTCCAGTCATGCATATTCCTCTCATGCATTTTCAGGGCTCCATGTTTTCCAAGATATCAATGTCACCTCAACAATCAAGCAATGACTGCCACACAACAAATACATTAGAGTAAAGGGCTGGAAAAGAACCTGACTCTTCCATTATACTGCAGTTTTATATGAATGCATAGTACACAAATAAATCTAACTTACCCAAATGCATTCAAGTACATTAAGTTTGTAAAATAAACAAACACATAGCTTACTCTAAACTTGTTTGTACAAGCACTGGTTGTCCACCGAATGCCGGAACTGCGCGGTCCATTAAAGGATGTGATTTGACGAAGTTTAACATCTGATCGGATAATTTCTTTGAGTCATCTGCACATGTCTGCAAATCAACATAAATGCACAAAATGCTGTATGATAAATGTGAATGCAATATGTGCACACCTGTCATCACTCTAAGACCCAATGGCTCAACAAATAATGATATCCTATTCCTTGAATACATCGTTCAAAGTTACCTTTGCAGGGTGAGGTTTTGGAACGGCTGAGTCTCGCACTGGAAGCCAATTAGAATGAACTGTGCTCTGCTCCTTGTATGGACCTTCAAAACTAGCAATAATATCTGACATCTTGTATGCACAAATGGCAGCTCCACGCAGACTGTTCCTAGACAATGACAATTGCATACTTATACTACCCAGAAAAAGAAAACAAACTCAACAAAACTACAGTATATAAACTGTGCACCAATGTAAATTTAATTTTAAAAGATTACAGAGTATATAAATGCCAGTTTAATGTCCATTTTTCAAGTGAACATGCAAGTCCATGCCCTCTCTGATCTTGGGAGATAAATAGTGAAAGGTGCAAAAGGCATCGCCCTTTCATCATCAGTGAAATTACTCCATCAGTGAAAGCTTTCAAATGCCAACACATGTAAAGTACAGTACTGGCAACTGGCTAACTCAGATGAAGATGAAAAATGGCCACAAAAAAAACATATGCATACATGTATACATAAATGTTAACTGTCTACAATAAACAAAGTTACGTAATCACAGCAGTCACAAAACAGTGAAATGTCACACTGTGCTTACTGTGGTGTTGTGAAGACCCCATATATCATGGGTACACTGCTGTCTGTTGCACCTATTGTCGGAAACATGCTGCCATTACCTAACAAGGATGTAGATTCTACAAAACAGAAAAACAACAACAAATAACACAATCGATTAAGACTCACAGCCTGCAACTTCATCTTCACCATCATTTCTTGGTTGAACCTTAGTTTGCCAGTTACACTTTCTTACTTCTTACTCCACAAATTCCAGAACAAAGGGCACAGGTTTTTGAGGGCCAGATGCCTTTACTGTCATGAACTCTAAGCACTGACTCAACGAAAGGTGCTACCATGGCTGGAAAGTAGGAGGGGACCTCACGTGGGGTGGATGCTGATCCCCTTCCTTTTCCTCCTCCGTCCCTTTCCCATATCCCGTTATTGCGCCACCCATGTTTCACCCATTCCTTTTTTTCTCCCCTTAAATTTAGCAACAATGTCTGGGGAAGCTTTCGACTAAGCTTTCCACTGCACCCAGCGAAAAATGACAGCTAGTTGCAAAAGTTGGAGGTGACACATCACACGGATCCTACAGAGTAGTTGCATCCTTGCCTGATCTACTGCCTGATATCTAAGGACAGGGCAGTTGCTCCCTTTATGCTGACTCTAAACATAGAGTCCAGTCAGAGACCAGTTACACAAAAACCCAGAGCAACAGTACAACTGCAATTCCACAGTGCAATAACTAGAACTGTCATGCACAGCATTCACCATTCTTTTCAAATCAATTATTCACAACCAGTATTTCTCACAATCAAGCAACACGCTTTATTTCTTAAACAGACAAAGGTCATCAAGAAACTGCAGAAAATGAACACAAAAGTAGATGTACTGATACTACTGATACTAGTGACAAGTTAACTTTCCAACACAGGCGCCATTTTAACAGCCACATTTAATGCAAACACGGATTAGCTGGACGAAGCTTGGTTTTCTTTCTCCGTTTCTTCTGTGCTTTGCAATACGCACCCTCTAGAGGGTGACCAAAACATAACAAATAACACCACTTACGGATTTCATCAAAGTAAAATGGAAATTCGCCAGGTAGTGAGCAGTTAAGGCGAGCTTTGAAGAACGATGTCCATGTATGTCTCAGCACACGCGCGCCACCACGGTCGTTGATACACACTCTTGCCACTCGAGAAAATACCGCCTGTAAATCAATGCACAGCTGACTCAGTCCGTGTGCAGAGTTGATTTCTACACACTAGAAAACCCTTGGTTAAGAAAATAGCAACCATTTCAGCACAAAAAACTTCACAAACACAAAAAAATAGCTGCAGCTGTTATTAATTTATAGTTTCAAGTTCTGGCCTTATAACATGTATGCAAAGCCGAAAATGTGTTCTTCTCATGTATATTTTCTCTTTTATGACTGTTCTTTTTGTATTTATCAATAGGTTTCCATTCACATTTTAATGCGCGTTAATTATTTCCAAACAGCACTAACCTTGCCACAGTTGATGTTTTCAATAGCCATCTCACGGAAGAAAAAGTAAACTTTGTCATCATATACAAAAGAGCTGACGAAATTTGGATCTAGAACAACATCAAACATTAATTTAACAATGTACAAAATGCCAAATAACACACTGGAATTCACCTGCGAGTCTACTTTTCACTGTACAAAAATACTGACACACCAAAATATAATTTAAGTATTCTCACAGTCAACTGAATACTGCAATATCTTTTGCAACAACTAGTGAATATTCTAATTTACGAATGAAACAACAAAGACTAGTTCTTGACAAGAAGCACACATTAGTCAACAACAAAGATCAAGATAATAACCAGAATTATCTACCTTTTACACAGATTGGTTACAGAGACGTTTTTACACATGTTTCTGTCTGTTTGCTAGTAGGATGACTCAAATATAATGTCGACATTCACCCATTCAAGGACGCGGAGGTATACCAACAAGAAAGTCAATCTGGGAGTACATTTTAAACTTATGCGGGTAAATATGAGTCAAATCTGAAACACGACCTAGCTATTACACCACAGACCAAATTTGGTACACTAGAAGCTTGACAATATACATGAATGCTGCCAGCCCACCTGCTGCAGGTTTCCCATAATATGTCCATTTTAAGATAGGGTAAATAAAAATGATACGTGAACAATGTATTTTCAAAAAGCAAACCAAGAAAAGCAATAGAATGAAAACTAGGGATTTAAATTAAAACTGCATGAGAAAAGTAGAAAATTAACTCAATTTAAAATTTTTAAATAAAGCAGCACTGCTGAACAATACCATTAAGCCACTGAGAATCATGCTGTTCACTGCGTATTGGTTTACTGTAGATGAGAGCATCGCGAGAGCTTATGTCGGCAACAGTGGCTGAATACAGCTCACCATCTAAACATGCAACAACAGGTGTGATGTAATCTCTATGCTTGTTTAAAACATCAGGATAAATGATAGTACGTTGGTTTTTGACCAATAAAGGTGGCACACTATCACTGCATATCTGGACCATTCCAATCATATAAACAATTATTGGCACATGAGTTTCTAAGCTGTGCTAGCAAAGTATTAGAAACTCTTTTTGTCAGTTACCAATAGCTATGTTTCCGAAAACTGTTTTCCTGCAAACCTGCAGGAGTGTTTATGCATTCTGCAAAAGATATTTGTTAATATGGTTGCTCATTCTACAGTTACAGAAAATATGAGCAAATTCTAATACTTTGCAATATATGAATGTTGCTTGTATTTTATTATTCAAAGTAGTTATGCAATGCATGTGTGACATCTAACAGATAACTATAAAAATTTATAAATAATCAGCCACAACAAAATAAAAATGCAAAAATAACATGACTAACCAAAGTAAACAGCTGTGCTGTTGTGGTTTGGATCATAAGGACATCTAGCAATGCCGTTCTCAGCTCCGATGACATCATAACCATTCTGGCAACACCAATAGCCACTCATATTCAGACTTAAACAATACACAAAATTATTAAATAGAGGCGATGTAGGTAATGTCAATGAGGAAACTCTAGCGTATTCTTCCTAATCTGGATTTGCATCTTGCTGACAGCAATAGCACATGGACAGTAAAACTCTGCTTCAATGATATTTTCCCAGTTCTTAACTGGGGATGCTGGCTAACAAGCTGACCTGTATGATGGCTATTAAACAGTAAAACACTTGTTGTTCTATAGCATGTTTTACTTAAGCAATTGCAGAAGTTGCTGTTCACTATGCCCTTATTTGGTAGTAAGTAAGTTAGTAACACTAACTACACAATAAGCATGCCTGTCTCACAAAGAAGTTAACATGCATGGCTCACAAACTGACTGCAAGTATATGAAACTACAATACCTGCATGTATTGGTACATGCGGCAGAAAGGACGGAATGCATTTGTTCCACACACAAGCAGGCGATTGTGTGCTCGTCGTGCGATTACCCTGATATAGTTCTGACACTCGTCCTGGTCACATCCAGACACAGTTACTGTTTAATGACCAAACGACCACACAAATATCTCATGCTCACACACAACCATCATCTTACTGTTTACACACTATTATACACCAGTACGACGACGACCGTTTAACGGCCTTTGATCCGGGACAACCCGGGTAGGCCGGTACCAGAAGAAACATTCACCCACTCACACCCATCCGGATCATCGTGCTTCCTTTATCACCTTTATCACCTTTCTCCATTTGCAATGGTCCATGGCATCCTCTTTATTCAACTTTATACACCAGTAATACATGACAAACAAACAATCCATCATATGCAGCTATCCACAGCTCAAAAGTTATGACCTTACAGTGGACAGAAATGTGTACATTACTATTATTATTAAACCAGATACAGCTTAAATTAAACCTGTTACTTCCCAATCAAAATCCTAAAAGTACATCACATACATCACATCTGAAACTGAAATTATATGGTCCAACCATATGTTACTACTGATGCAAAAATATATGTAAATAGCATCTCGTTCACTCAAAATGTATCAAAAAGTGCTGCAAAATCTACGTGTGGTTTTCATTTCGCGAGTGCTTTTTTCGCCGCCGTCTCCAACCAGTGAACTGCGCGATCGTCAGATGTGTGGAGTTGTTGTAAACCGCCTTCAAATCGTGATAATGGACACGAGTCGACTATACGTGTGGTAACAACAGATAAATAAATTTCTCAAGATGATCGACTACTGTTCGCATTACCAACTCACCTTTGGCTTTTGCCGAATTTCACACATGTATATGTCTTCAGGAGTGGAAAACCATGTTATTCTCTGCACACAGTCGACAATCATCACTGTCATGTGACAATCTAACTGATAAACTATTTACTTGCAACTGTTCACATGCCTACTGTCCACTCACACACCAATTATATCGGCCAGCATTTGATATATAATAGTTATGCAATGAAAAGAGCGAACAAAAAGGGCTAGTTTCCTACAGAAATAATCTGGGCAGTGGCCATTGACGAAATCGCACGGCCCATGCATGATTTTCTCTATCAGCAACAATAACAGTTGGACCAAGTTGTGTCCTTTGCAAGACATCCAGGTGTTTATTGATTCTGCAATGAATACTAACGATTTTTTGGTTGGCTCAGTAGATGAGTGGTTACGGACGGAAAGTAATGGCAGCCTACCACTCGGTAATCGAGTATGGGCTACATTTACCTTTTTTTACTAACGATTTTTAAGGATTTTTATTGCATCAATGAATGATGAAAGCACCAATCACTATGCCCTATCTATAGCTAAATGCAGCTAGATATGTAATACAGAAAACAGCATTCAACCATGACAGTTAAATGATGAAAAACGTTACAGGTGGTCTGTCAGGTTCTAAAAACTTTGAAAAACCACACAGGTGTCACCAAAAATGCAAAAAAGTATTTACTGCTATCACAGTGTGTGTGCTATGACAACGCTAAGATATTTTATAGTAAATACACACTTTTCACTGATCTGTGCATGCTGGTGTCATCAAGACTGTAGGTGTCAACTACCCACACAAAATGCTATCCTGGCAGTTAGACCCAGGGCATGCCCAGCCCATGGGATGGGTGGTGGCTTAGCTGAGCGTTTGGTGGCGTCGTGACCTTGACCGTGGATATTGTCAACTATTCACCAGCTGCAGTGAACAATTTCACCAAACTGGTACTTTCTATCACTTTCCATTCTCAAGTACGAGCCATTTTGTGCCTGAGCTTTTCTCTGACCTCGTGACCTTGACCTCAAAACTAATCTGCAAGTTTTTGCCACATGTGCCATCACATCAGCTTTGGACTTTTCTTTATGGAGCACTGGAGCTATGGGCAAGTGTTCAATGGATGAACAGAAAAACACCAAAGTAAAAGCCGAGTAGACGACTTTGTAAAATGCCCCTATAACGTTTAAATGACAAGCGTGAATATACATGTATTCACTTAACGCAATCAATAATGTGCCATTCTATAATCATCGCTCCACAACAAACACGCACAATTTTTCAATATTAAAGTGGTTCTGAACATGGGCATGGGAACGATCCATCACTGGGCGAGTTAATGAAATAGTGGTTGTATGTGCAGCGGCAGCAGCAGCAACAGCAGCAGCAGCAGCGGTCAAAATGTCAACTGATATAGGTCGTGCAGCCGATTGATCAATGTCTTGCATCGATCCAGCCCAAGCCCACGTTCGTGGCACTACACTCTCCACTCGCTCGGCTGGTCCAACTAAATAACGTGTCGGTCGGTCGCAGCCGTTCTATAGGGCGCCAATCTGATTGTATCTATAATTCCAGACGACGTCGACGACACCGCCAACTGCATTGGCAATAGAGTCGTCCATGTATTGAACACAGGTTTTTGTTATTACAGCTCCTTGGAAATCTCAGTCTCTAAGCCACATAAACCCAAGCCTTATTACCAACCAGTTTAGTGGTCCAGATAGAGAGCAATCGGTCCAGCCTGTGTGTGTCTGTCCACAACAAAATAACCTCTGAACCCGATATTTGGCATTTGGCACGCTGGTTCTTCTTGATAGTATCTAATTCGAAGTTTAAGGTCATAGGCCAAAGTTCATGGTCACAAGAAGGAACATTACGCTAACTGGCCGGTGCGTGACATCGAGTAAGCATAAGCGCTTTCTAATAGTGCCATCACTCGCCGTAGACCTTACCACTGTAAAACCCAGGGACCGATAAGGCAAGCACCTCATCAGAAAGGCGTGCTAGTACAATGGGGTTGTTCACACCTTCGTGCCCCGCTGCCAAGCAGCATATTGGTTCATTAACAACACATGAACTGAACTGAAGTGACCTGCAGTACGCGAACTCCAGTGTGAAACTCCCATTGGAATACACGTGTTCAACTCAGTTCAGTTCATGTGCGCTGAACAAGTACTTGTCAATGAGCGGCGACGAGCTGTAGCTGGGAAGGTAACCGTAGGTCTCACACCACACTGGCCATGCATTACAACTTCAGCTGTCTAACCACCTACGGCCTCAAGGCTTAGGAAAGGGAGACGAACAACCTGCATAAACTCACTCCCTCATAGAGTGTGGCATCGTACACGGTGCCTTTTTTATTCATGTATCTTCAGGCACCTGCACTTAGTGACTGCATAAAAATCAATCATAACACCGTAGACTCGTAGACTCGCAGTGTATTCGGTATTCATATCAACGCACATCAAGATGTGACGCAACTAAAAACGTGAAGCAGACTACAGCTACTCAACGTTAACGTCAAACGGATCAATCATCAATTCAATGAGCCACTCTTGGACACATCAAACAGAAACTGAGCTGAAAGCCGAGTTAGTTACTATGAGTCTATGCAAGTTAAGTGTTCAGATCATTTGGCCTCCAGGCAAATGTGTCATCTACAGTGTCCCCACTGTCAGCGTCAACGTATGCTATATACTGCCTCTCATCTTTTATAGCTTTCAGTAACAGAAATATATACTGTATACTAACCGACTGCTCTTCCATCGTGTCCATGCTAATGTTGTAAACGACATTTCTGAAACAGACAACACAGCATTCAACCAACGTCTTAGATCATCAACACAACACTAGACGCAACAACTCTGTGTTCAGCCTCGTTCCTCGGTTGTCAACATCACACTGCCCGCATTTGCTGCTGAGCGCCGTCGCCTGCTATCGATCGATACCTCCTGCCTGCGAGGCGCTCCACAGCAAACATACCGCACGCCGCTGCTGCTGTCGATCGACGGGACAGACGGACGGACGCACGACCGTTTCATAGATCCTGCTACGCCGCAGGCAGTGTCAGTAATCCAGATACTCTGTGTTGGACCTGGCTATACCCTTAATTGCCTTCTGTTCCGAACTAGACAAACTACCTTCAATGAAGGATGGCAGTCAGACCGACCATGTTGCTGAACGTAACCTAATTCTAACCCTTGACCTTGAGTCCTTGACCTATGATCTTGATTTTTCATTCCCTGGCGAACTACAGTCAGACACTGGACAGACGGAGAGATGGACGGACACGACCGAGTTTAATTACCTGCCTCGCTAATAACACAGCCTGTAGCGCCAGCGGAAACGCATCTTTACATGATGCATTTATTCAAGTGATTTATACCAAATGGTCACTGGCTTATCAGGCCGTTAATCGTCCATCACTTTACATCCACGGTCTGGGAGCTGTCAGCTGGCATTCCAAGCTCTGCTCTGCTGCTGCGGCGAATCTGCTTCGTGTCCGGGCCACGATTACAACATCCACTTAAACAGAGCGCGGCCGGCCGGGCTGGATCCACCATGAGATGTATATATAACGCCAGCTGACGATACACAACTGGCCGGTCAGCTGCCAGCGAGACAGAGATAGCCAGCCACGCTGGCGCAGACAAAGGCATCGCCGTTCGCCACGGGGTTAACTGTGGTGGATATGTCCATCCCACTTCGACCAGAGTGCGTTTCGAGGGCGAGTTAGGGAGGAGTGTCAGTAACGCGTGAAGCTTGTCGTTTCCCTACATTTGTTGCACTGGGCGGTGGGCATGCAGCAGCAGTGCAGAAAGCAGAGGTCGCATCACATATTATGTTCAGCTAGCTAGCTAGCGTCGATCCTGAGAATCTGAAAAGCTCTTTAAAAGCTAAATTCCACTACACGGACCCGACCGGACCCGCACGGACTTTTTTTGCGGCGAAACTCCGTTGGGTCCGTGCGGGTCCGGTCGGGTCCGTGTAGTGGAATTTAGCTATAAGCATACGAAGACAAGGACAGGACCGCGAGCCCCGGCGGTCCAGTCTGTTGCGTAAGTACCAATGGTAGCAACAAGGACAGTAGTGACAGGACGAACATAATGACAGCGGCTGACTGTGCGTGTGGTCGTAACCGAGAGCCAACAACTCCATCTGACCTAATCCGTTAAGCTCTATAGGACAATCCGCGGTAGCAGGCTATGATACACAGCCCAGATCATCTCCGAACTTGACCGACTACTCTAACAGTACTGGTATATACCGAACTTTTATATATGACCACTGGCGGTGAACAACTAAACATTCTGTCAGCGCTCCTGGCCGATTCCGTATTATAGCGGCCGCGGCTAGCGGCCGCGGCGCTTTATACATTTTGCATTGCATTGCATTGTATTGTACTGTATACGCAACTAATAGCTCTTGAAAGAGCCGGAGAGCCCAAAACACGCTGGCACGGATTGTTCTGCCAAATCTGCGGTCCATTGCATCTCTCCTACTTCGCTTACTACCGGTTATCTCACAAGCATCAAAAACAAATTGACAACTATTACCTATAAATCACTGTCAGTAGCACAACCAACCTACCTGCATCTGTTACTTCATGCAGCAGTGTCAACCCACTCGATCCCTTCGGTCAGGTAGCCAGAACGTGCTGGCGTTGCAAACACTGTCCTCCGAGTTTGGCAGACATGCCTACTGCGCACCATCTGCTTAACTGGAACAAGTTACCGTTATCCATCCGATCTCTCAGCAGTTTCAGCTCATTCAAATCTCACCTAGAAACCGATCTCTTCGCTCATCATAAATATCACTGTCCTCATGCTACCTAGCCGGCGCCTCAGATTCAAGCCTTGCGCTCGACTATTGTGCGCGTTATCAAGTGCTTGCATGTATGTGTGTATGCATGTGGCTGGTGACCTACACTAGACCGCCATTTGTGGACATGACCACTGATTCAACGACAGCCTAGACAAGACATACCTGGCGCCGACGATGAGCGAGTCTCCGTCGACCAGCAGTTCGTGAAAGTGATCAGGCGACGTTCGGTTGCCCGCAAACACCTGACTCCTGTCCGCCCGCACTGCACACACCGACCCCTCTACATTAGTTAAAAGCTGCTACTGTAATGCTAGCGACAGGCCGCATCGCCGCCGCCGCCCACTTGCCATGGTATTCGCCGTTGTGTACTACCATCTGCATATAATACACGGTTCGTTGGACCCACGCGAGTTTGCACCTCCCCCAATGGCACCTCGATTGGTTCATTCGTTTATGCAGGACTCACGGTCGTCATAGACACACACACACACAGACAGGCAGACCACGGAACGTCAAGACATGCGTAAGAATAACCCGCATCTAGCACTGCGTGTGGCTAATAATACCGTATAATGACAAAGGCAAGCTCGAATATGATGCCAGTTACTATCACGCTCTAAAACAACCTAAAGAAGTTCTGTCAAGTTTGTAACGAATTTAAAGTTATAAAAACGGACATTCATTTGTCGAACGCTAAGAGATACAAGGTACAAGAGATACAAGGAACGATACAAGGTAACAGGAGCAGTTTACGAATGTTGCAGACTGTATCCAATGTTGGCCTGCATTTTGTTATGCCGTAATAAACGAATATTGATTGATTGCTTGTGCTTGCATGTGGGCACAGAAAGGCTCAGTACTGTAACAAAGAGGCCTATAGAGGACACCGGGTACAGTGCATACTTGTCATGCCGCAAACAGCAGGCGAGCGAACCCTAACTTTTAAACCTAAACCCAACCAGAACGCTAACCCTCTAAAAACTTTATCAACTCTTCTCTGGTTCCATTCCCCAAATTTCACGAATATCAATTAATAAATTAACCCGTTCGCAGACAAACGGCGGTCACAACAGTACACTGCACCACTCGAGACATAGGTGAATAACATTTTACTAAGGGCCGTTCAGTTCACACTATGCACGAATCCGCGAATCCATCGGTACTGAGTCCAAGGATTCCCTCCTTTTCCACTTTTTTAGTTTTCGGTTTCGTGCGGTAGACTAAGCTGCATGACTCGTGTCAGCTTTTGAGCGCACGTTAAAACAGCATCTCGT
>Ga0126331_1000361_pt1 | contig 15774 bp, 15 predicted proteins | sample InaspJWI98metaG_FD_96379 | JGI IMG/M metagenome (GOLD analysis project Ga0126331, IMG submission 96379) | Marine gutless worms symbiont microbial communities from Oahu, Hawaii - Inanidrilus sp. 2 OAHU.JWI-98 metaG | ecosystem: Host-associated > Annelida > Digestive system > Unclassified | place... | reverse complement strand
TTCGACTTCACCATCCGCAACGCCTGGCAGAAGTAATTAGAGGAGTTAAATTTGTCAATGGTGTCGAAGAAAAACGGATTGCCGCCTAATTTCTTCATACACAACTATTGACTATATCTCTGTGCGAACGGGGTTTAATTCAAACATGACGTAATTATATTTTTAGCATCTGCGAGCAACTGACGCAATCCTGGCACCAGACAATCTTGCACTTCTTGTCAAACCGGGGGACATCTGGTATGAGGTCGACATGCCAAATTCGAGTGGAGAACCGTATATCATTCTGGCTTCCAAGTCCCCGCGGCGCAAATATTTACTGGAACAGGCGGGTCTTGATTTTTCCGTTATTCCCAGCAGCTTCGATGAAAGCACGGTGGAGCTGTCTTCGCCCGAAACCTATGTAAGAGATCTGGCCCAGGCCAAAGCGGCGCAAGTCGCTGCAGAATATCCTGCCAGCTGGGTCATCGGTGCCGATACGATTGTTTCCATTGACGGCACCATTCTGGGCAAGCCGGCATCCGAAACGCAGGCTTACGAAATGCTGCAGCGCTTGAGCGGCAGAATCCATCAGGTGTTTACCGGTTACTGTATCTGTTGCCAAACCCGGAGCAAGTTGTTTACGGATTCTATCAAGACCGATGTAAGATTCAAAAAGCTATCGGATGACGAAATTAAATGGTATATTCATACCAGAGAGCCGTTCGACAAAGCCGGTGCCTATGCGATACAGGGGTTGGGGTCGTTCCTGGTCAAAAGTATCAACGGATCTTATACCAACGTGGTCGGCTTGCCGGTTTGTGAGGTTGTTGAAATATTAATCAAGGAAAAAGTGTTCGGCTTGGTATTCAATGAAAACAGCAACAGATTGAATGGTCACCGATGATTAAAAATAATATACAAGGCATCATTGCACGCATCGACCAAGCGGCCACCGCCAGCGGACGGAACCCGGAATATGTTCGGCTGGTGGTCGTGAGCAAAACCGTGCCGTCTGAAAGGGTCAAAGAAGCGATCGACGCCGGCGTTACCATCCTCGGAGAAAACTATGTCCAGGAGGCTCGGGAAAAAATTGGCGCGCTTGATTCCTGCCCTGTTTCCTGGCATTTTATCGGCCATCTGCAGTCCAACAAAGCCAAATACGCCGTAAAACTTTTCGAATTGATCCATTCGGTCGACTCGCTCAAGCTGGCGAAAGAATTGGACAAGCAGGCGAAAAAGTTAAACAAGATCCAACAGATTCTGGTCCAGGTGAACATTGCCCAAGAAGCAACGAAATCAGGTCTGCCCGAGCAGGAGACACCCCAGCTGATTAAAGAGATCAGCCGTCTGGAAAATCTGGCAATTAAAGGGCTGATGACGATGCCGCCCTATTTTAATGCTCCCCAACGGGTGCGACCTTTCTTCAAGGCATTGCGTAATTTGCGGGACCGGATTAATAAATTACAACTGCCGGCCGTTGCGCTGGATGAGCTGTCCATGGGGATGACCGGAGATTTCGAGGTCGCCATCGAAGAAGGGGCAACCCTGGTTCGCATTGGAACGGCGATATTTGGAGAACGCTATTGAAAATCCTGATGCATATGTGCTGCGCGCCGTGCGCTGTTTATCCGACACAAGTCCTTCGCCGGGATGGCATGGAAATTATGGGCTTTTTCTACCGGCACAACATTCATCCTTACACGGAATGCATACAGCGACAGGACACATTGAAAGTGTATGCGCAGCGTATTAACCTGCGGGTTATCTACCAGCAAGGCTATGATCTGGAAGGCTTCATTCAAAATGTGGCCTACCGGGAATCCAGCCGCTGCACTTACTGCTATCATGACCGGCTGCGCTCAACAGCACTGGTGGCCAAACGGGGCAGGTTCGATTACTTCACCACAACCCTGCTGTACAGCAAATTCCAAAAACACGAAATGGTGAGATCGATCGGTGAAGCTGTTGCAAAATCCGTGGGAATCCCTTTCTACTACCAGGATTTCCGCATTGGTTGGAAGGAAGGCATCGAAGAATCCCGACAACTGGACCTGTACCGCCAGAAATATTGCGGCTGCATCTATAGCGAAAAGGAGAGATATTACAGACCGTCGGGTGAACGCCCTAAAATTTAAGTACAACCCTAAATTAATACTGACGATTCATGTTCGCCAACTTTATATATTTCATCATTGCCTTACTCATATATTCGACTTTCCTGCCGACATCTAAATCAACGATGGCCCCTGGCGCCACTTTTCTGGTTTTCGGGCTGTTGATTTACATTTTCGGCTATCTTACCTGGGTTCAGTTCAAATCGCTACAGCGACAGGTATCTAGAGAAAGCGTACCTCGCCTCGACCACAGGTTCAATACCCTGGTCACGCGTCAGTCTATCATGGCGATCGCTTTGTTTGCAGTGAATGTGCATGGCCTGAGCCTGCCTTTGTTTTTCATGAAAATACCGCCTTTTGATTCCCTACCGACGCTACTGGCGGTAATTTTTCTGTCGCTTTTCATCTTCTATCTAGCCATCGTTTGGGCGATCGCCTATGGCGTCTATAAACAAATTTATCCATCCGGTTTTTCGCGACGTTCTTATGTCTGGTCACAGATATCCTTCTCCATTCCCGTTTTACTCCCGTGGGTGGTCATTTCCGGAATTTATGATTTAATCAACGCCCTGCCCTTTTCAGGCCCCAAAAGAATCTTGTCCACGCCGGAAGGGCAAGTTGTCTCCTTTATTCTGTTTTTGGCGATATTGGTCATCGTCGTTCCGGCTATGATTCAAAGATTCTGGGGCTGCAAACCGTTAGAAGATGGGATCCTACGCAAGCGGATAGAAAATCTGTGCCAAAAAGCGGGGGTACAATATGCAAATATACTTTACTGGCCGATATTCGGAGGGCGGATGATTACTGCCGGCGTAATGGGTCTGGTAAGGAAATTCAGATACATCCTGGTGACCAATGCACTGATCCAGGCGCTTGAACCGGAGGAATTGGATGCCGTCATCGCCCATGAAATAGGCCATGTAAAGAAAAAGCATCTTTTATTCTATGTGTTCTTTTTTATCGGTTTTATTGTTTTTATGCTGCTTGCAAATTCTTTCTTTTCTATAATAAATTTTCTGATTGTCTATTCAAAGCCATTTTATCATTTCATAACGAGCAGCAGTCACTATTGGACTTACATGATTACCAATCTGACTTACCTTATATTGATGATATTTACATTCCTGGTGTATTTTCGTTTTGTCTTCGGATTCTTTATGCGCAATTTTGAACGCCAGGCGGACTGCTATGTTTACTCCCTTTTTGACACTGCCCAGCCGCTGATCAGTACACTTGAGAAAATTGCCGTGCACAGTGGCCAATCATCAGACAGGCCCAATTGGCACCATTACAGTATCAAAGAACGCATCGATTATCTTACAAAATGCGAATCAGACAGGCGATGGGTTACGACTCAAGACCGCAAAATCCGCAAAAGTATTATCATCTATATTTTGAGCATTCTGACGGTGGGCAGCATTGGATACGGGTTTAACATCAGTGAATCGACAGAAAGAATCACGAATCAATATTTAGAAAAACGGCTCCTGGCTGACTGCAAATTGTCAATAGACATATATGAAAAATTTTTATCCGCTGAACCGGAAAATCCCACGGCACTGAACAACCTGGCCTGGGTGTATGCAACCTGTGAAGACACCCGGCTGCAAAATCCGCAGAGGGCGTTGAATCTGGCCCGAAAGGCCGCCCTCATCATCGAAGAACCGCACATTCTGGACACGTTAGCCGAGAGTTACTACATCAACGGCTACCATGAAGAAGCCATTACGGCGGCAACCCGGGCGTTGAGCCTCGCCCGTGACAATTTATCTTACTACGAAGAGCAATTGGCCAAATTTAAAGTAGCAGCGGGCTATTAACCCATCCAAATAACCAGGGCGCTGAATGAAAAACAGGGAATTCTTGACTTTGAATTCAAAGAGCTTAGTTTAGTTTCAAGCTCATCAGGGCTTGTTGATGTTTCAACCGTAAACCATTTCCGACCAAGTGAGGTCGATTGTTGATAAGAGGTGATAGCTATGGAATTCAAAGAAGAATCTTACATTGAATCCGACGAAGAAAGAGATCGCGGCCACGTGGATACGCGTCATTATAATTTCGAGTGTGAAAAGCCGGATCCCAATTTAGGCTGTGATCCGGGTGTTGACGTTGCTGGTTAACGCAACCGCACTCTCCAAATACCCATAAAGCGGCAGCGGGAATTTCCCCTGCCGCTTTTTTTATTCGAAAAGCGGCCACTGCCAGTATAATTGACCGAAAACCATATTTTGGGTCGCCGAAGTGTCGTCGATGTTGTTTTTCACGTAGGTCAACTTGTAAACGGCTTCCAGAAACATATCATCGCTGAATTCATAACGCAGCCCGGGCCGGATGCGAAAGGTCTGCTCGTTCAGATCGACCAACGCCACTGTGCCCTGCTCGGATTTGTTTTTATAGTAGCCCGCGGAAAGGGTGACGCTGAATTTTTCCGAAAAGTGGCGCCGAAGCCGGCCGGTCGCCTCGGTTCGCACCGTGGTTCCGCCCCGGCCCCGGGCTTCACGGATATCGTGGAGCAGCTTGATATTGCCGTTGGTATATTCTCCTTTGAATTCCAGGGTGGCTGAACCGACCCCGCTGAACTGTCTTGTGGTTTCCAGGCGGGGTTCGACCTGATTGGGCGGCACGAATTCGAGAACGACAAAATCTGTTTCGGCGTAGCGAATTCCTATGTCAAACAGCACACTCAACAATTCAGTGTAATTCCAGCTGGCACCGACAGTCCCGGAGAAAGAGGCCACTTCGGAGGTTTCAAAATCGGCTGTGACGTATCCCAGATTCAGGCGCCCGACCGTTTCTTTGAAAAACCGGCGGGCATTCCAGGTGTGACTGAAATTAAGTGAATGAATTTTCGAGTCGCTAAACTCCCGATCTTCATAATCACTGGCCTCGTATTGATAGGTGAGCGAATTCGACGTGTTTTCACTGGTTAAATAGTCCGTCCCCAATGCTAAATATCGTCGTTTGCGCGGTTCGGCACTCTGCACTAGCCCGGTTTCCAAAATATCGCGGTCCGGTCGCGAATCTTTGATGTACCTGGCATCGGCCAGCATACCCAGTCGCTCGGTGATCTGGTACCCTAGATATCCGAGAAAATGCTGATCGACGGCATTGAATTCATTGTTGTCGGCATAGATAATCCCATCCAGACGCCCTTCAAAAGACGCATCCAGCCGTTCGGTCTTTTCCACAATATCCAGGCCGGGTGATATGGTCGTGATAAAATCATCGACGCGGTCCTCAGAAGAGAAGAAGATATTGTCGTTAAATTCTTCCCGAAGCTTCACATAGGGAATCATATTGAAATAGTCCGCGGCAGCCATTTCCGCTGTCAGGCATAGCAGTGTGAAGGCAGAGCAAATCATCAGGAGGATAGGGCACCGGCCGCCGGTGGCTCGTTGGAAGAAATCAGGTTTTGATAAGGTTCTGAATATTGAACGCAAAATCATGAGCATTCGCTCGGGTTAGATATATCCCCTCTCACCCAGAAAAAGCAGTATCTCCTGTGCGGCTTCATTTGGCAACAGGTTGCTGGTATCGATCCGCAACTCCGGCGATTGCGGAGATTCGTAAGGGTCGTCCACACCGGTATAGCCCTTGATCAGCCCGGCGCGCGCCTTGGCATACATACCTTTGCGGTCCCGTTTTTCACACACCTCCAGCGGTGTCGATACGTGAACTTCGATAAACCCGCCGTAGGCTTCGATGCGCGAGCGGATTTCAGCCCGCGTGGCTTCATAGGGTGCAATCGGCGCACAGATTGCAATCCCCCGGTTCTTGGTTATTTCACTGGCCACAAAACCGATACGACTCACATTTGTATCCCGGTCTTCCTTTGAAAAGCTCAAGTTGCTGGATAGATTACGCCGTACAATATCGCCATCCAGCAGCGTCACGGGCCGCTTGCCAATTTCAAGAAACTTGGCGTAGAGTATTTTGGCAATCGTCGATTTGCCGGCCCCGGAAAGTCCGGTCATAAAAACAGTAAAACCCTGTCTACTGGGCGGCGGATAGGCTTTCTGGAGTTCCTGGACAACCTCCGTGAATGTCATCCATTTCGGTACGCGGCGACCCGTGCGAATCCATTCGCGTACTAGCGAACCGGAGAGCGAAATGGTTTGTGTGCCTGGCGGCACCTGATCGGCCGTCCGAAACTCATCTTCAAACGGCAGATAGACCAATTCCTCGAACGGAATGATGTTGACGCCGATTTCCTCAGACAGGTCTTCGGCCAGCTTCCGGGCGGCACCGCTTTCATAAAACCAGTTGCCATTGCTATCCAGACCGGGTCCCGCATGGTCGTGGCCGACGATAAAATCGGTGCAACCATAGTTTTTTGCAAGGATAACGTGCAGCAACGCTTCTTTCGGACCGGCCTGGTGGGTCGAAAGGGGAAGCAGGTTCAAAAGGTGCGAATCCGGTGGATAATGCCGGGCAACGGCCCGATAGCACCTGACCCGGGTGTAGTAGTCAAAATCACCGGGCCGCGACAGGCCTACGACCGGAAGAAGCAGCAGGTTGCCCCGCACCTGCCGCATGGCCTTGATGGTCATCTCAAATTGGGGTCTGTGAATCGGATGCCGGGTTTGAAATCCTACCACGTGCTGCCATTCGAGCTTCTGAATCGAGAGACGGATATCTGCAGGCGGCAAGCGCAACCTTTTAAAATCAAAATGCAGCGGCAGGGAAAGCACTTCCAGGCTGCCGCCGATATAAAAATCTCCGGCCAAATTCAAAAGATGGCTTACGCCCGGGTGGGCAGCGTCTTTGGTGCCGTAGACTAAATCCGCCTCTTTTTCTTTGTCAATCGGCCAGATATCCTCGACGTGCAGTATTCCCAGCAGGAATCCCTCCGGGTCTCTGATTGACGCCGATTGTCCCACCTCGAGGCTGCGGGCTTTTAGTTCGGGCACGTCCAAGCATATCGGCAGGGGCCACAAAATATCTTCCTGAAGCCGCATGCGATCCAGAACCGATTCGTAGTCAGGACGTTTCATATAGCCTTTCAGCGGGGAGAATGCCCCGGTGGCCAGCAGTTCGAAATCACACAGCTGCCGCTCGTTCAGAGTGATCTCCGGTAAATTCAGGCTGATGTCTTTGAGAAGCGTCGCACGCTGGGCACCCACCATCAGATTTACCAGTGATCCGCCATGAGGTTCAATAAGGCTGTTATCTTTCAAATCCATTGAGCAAATCAACCTGTAAATAAAGGTTACATCTGAGACGAAGAAGGTTCAAGTGATGTTCAAGAAATAGCAGATGGTTTAAAACCCAATGATTTTAATATAAATTCTTGCAATTGTCCAACGATTTATTGGATGTCCCGTAACCTAGCAAAGCACCCCCGAACTCTGGTGTTATTTTTCGCGAACCCTATGCAGCTATGCGCCAGGCGCCTATTCTGAAGAGGCGTTGGACTCACGCCCGCGCAGGAAGGTCACGACTACACCGCCGACTGCCACCAAGCCACCGGCCTGCAAAGCATGGCGAAAAGCCGTCATAAAGTGGGGTTCCAGAGCCGAATGATACACTTTGAATGGCAACCCACCGCTCAGGGACTGAAAAATGCTGTTGAAAATCAGGGCTGAAGTCGCCACTCCAAGTACCATCCCAAGGTTGCGTGCCGTGGCAACCGTGCCTGAAGCGATTCCGCGGCGATCGGAGGGCACGGCGCTCAGCGCCACGGCACTGTTGGGCGGTAGAAACAGGGCGATTCCCACTCCCGCCAGGGCCAGGCGCCATGCGATCGACAATCTGCAGGCACGTCCATCGAGAGCTGCGAGGCAGAAAAGCGAAAAAACCAGAACAACCATCCCCAGGGTGCACAGAAGTCGCGATCCGATACGATCCGAAATCGTTCCCGCAACCGGGCTGACAAAAAATAGAAACACAAACGGTATGACCATCATGTATCCGACCCTGTCCACCGGCAGGCCTGAAGGATGGATAAGATAAAAAGGCATTAAAAAAGTAATGCTGAACAGGCTGGCAAAAAGTATGACGGCCGCCAGGATCGGTAAGATAAACAGACGGATGGTAAAAAGGGCCGGATCAAAGATCGGATATGCGGATCGTCGCTCAACGCGAACCAGAGCAGCCGCGCAGAGGATAGAAATACTAAACAGCAGCACGATTCGCATCGATCGATAGCCCCAGGCCTGAAAATGGGTCAACCCAACGATAAAGGTGCACAGACAGATCACCAGCAATAGCGCACCCGGCCAGTCAAACGGCTCACGGCGGACAACATCTGCTCGACCACCTTTGAGGATCTTGGCGGCCAGAACAGCAGCCGCAATACCGATCGGTATATTGATATAAAAAATGACCGGCCAGCTGAATAGATCCAAAATGACACCGCCCAGCGCCGGACCAATCGTTAAACCTGACGCCACCACCGTACCGACCGTGCCCAGGGCTTTTCCTCTTTCCGCCACTGGGAAAATGTCGATGATCAGTGCCGGAGAACAGGCCATCAGCATGGCTGCCCCTATACCCTGGAAAGAACGGGCGCTTATCAGCCATGCGACATCGGGTGACACTGCACAGAAAAAAGAACCCAGCACAAAAATTATGAATCCGCGGCTGTAAACCCAACGCCGGCCCTTGATGTCACTCAAACGGCCGAAAGCCAGCAGTAGCGAAGATACGGTCAGCAAGTAAATGACCACCACCCATTCAATGGTGGTCATCGGGGACTGCAGATTTTTCATGATGGTCGGCAAAGCGACATTGACAATGCTGCTGTCCAGCGTCGACATAAACACCGCCACCGCCGTCAATGCGAAAACAATCCACTTGTTTGGTTGTGCCGGGATTGGGCGCAAACCAGTCTCCAGTTTTCCTACAGCAATCACATTAGTGCGATCAGGGATGTTAAACCGTTAATATTATTTTACATCTAACAATCCATCATGACAAGGCTGTTTAATCCTGTTCAAAAAATTTCGTAATTTTGTAACAGTTCAGCCACTCAAAGCCACAAAGTCCGCCCTGGCGCGGCTCGGTTGAACTGAATGAGTAATTGCGGCTCTGGGCCGGGGAAGAAATATGGAGTTTGTAGTTGTCATGAGCTACCCGAGCGCGAATTAAAATGCCAATTATCACGTGCCGCTCATTAAAACGGCATCAATACAACTTAAATATATTCTTCGGGTTTTGGTGCCTTAGTGACTGGATTATCTAATAATTTTGACTTGATGTTTCATCTAGCGCATGTTCAACGAGAGAAATCATATTTGACTCGACATTATGGAATGAGTATGAAAGTCACGTTCAAACACCAGGAAATGAAAATGCAGACGAGTCATAAAGTTATTTTTGAGAATTCCCATCACATGCACGCCGTTTCTGACAGCAGCGTCGATCTGATCGTCACTTCCCCGCCTTACCCGATGATTCAGATGTGGGACGCGCTGTTTGCCAGCCTGGACCCAAGCATCAAAAAAGCCCTGGACACTGAAAACGGCATGCTGGCCTTTGAACTGATGCACCGACAGCTGTTTCCTGTCTGGCGTGAAATGTTCCGTATCCTCAGGCCGGGGGGCATTGCCTGTGTAAATATCGGCGATGCCACGCGCACCGTGGGTGATTCTTTCATGCTCTACCCCAACGCTGCAATGATTTTAACAAATATGCTCGACCTTGGATTCTCCTGTCTGCCGCGAATTCTGTGGCGCAAACAAACCAATGCTCCCAACAAGTTTATGGGCTCGGGCATGCTCCCGCCCTATGCTTACGTGACCCTGGAACACGAGCACATAATCATTTTCAGAAAAGGTTTTCGGAGAGAATTTACCCGGGCCGATGAAAAAGAGACCAGACGCGAGAGCGCATATTTCTGGGAAGAACGCAATGTCTGGTTTTCGGATATATGGATGGATTTGAAAGGAACCACCCAAAGGTTAAAAGATGATAGCGTCAGGGGGAGAAGCGCGGCATTTCCGTTTGAGGTGCCGTTTCGCCTGATAAACATGTTCTCCGTCAAAGGAGCTACTGTGGTCGATCCGTTTCTGGGTACCGGCACCACGATGATGGCTGCAATGGCCGCCGGCAGAAACTCCATCGGATTCGAACTGGAAGCTGATTTCAACGATGCCCTTTTAGAGGCTATGGCCGCTGCTGTTCAGACTTCCAACGCCAGAATCGATGACCGGCTGGCGGCTCATCAGGTCTTTGTCAGAGAGCGCACGGACAGCGGATACGAATTCAAATATACAAGCCGGCCCTACGGTTTTCCGGTGATGACCCGTCAGGAGATCGCGTTGTTCTTCAATCCACTGCTTCAAATCAGTGCATCCGGCGACAATATGTACCGGGTGGATTATTCGAATGAGCCGCAGCAGGTGTACCACCACGATAACCTGCCACCGGTTAAATCACAAAGTCGATCCAACCGCAGTCATTCCGCCAAACGTAAATTCCCGGCCAAAGGACCCATCCAGCGCAAATTGTTTGGCGGATGAATCAACTGCTAAATTGATTCGGTTATGTTGATGCATGCAATGCCAAAAACCCTCGCAATTAAAGATGAATTAAGCAGCCGGTTCAACTTCGCCCAGGAACTATTGGGTGGGATCGAACTCCGTTTTTAACCGTCGACGCAACCAGGACATGCCCGTCCGCCCACGCCAGTTGAAAGCCATCAATGCCAGTGGCAGAACCTTTTCGATCATTGGGTTCAGATAGCAGATGCGGACAAGATCAAGATATAGTGCAGACATCGTGCTGCGGCTGATAAAGATGTTCATCCCTTGCCGCCGAAATCCCCAGCGCCCGGCAATTTTTCGGGCGGCGCTCTCCCCGTCACGTAGGGTAACCACCGCATCAAACGGGCCTTCCGGCCGGTAGGGAGCCGTATGATGATTGGTCAGTGATCGGACCGCCGACAGCGCAAGCCCCCGGCGCCATATATCGGCCTCAAATCGTTCGGGTCCGCAGGATTTATCGATTTCATATGTCTGGATGCCCGGGATGATATCCTGAGCCTGGGCGCACGCCACCGGGCATCCTGAGAAGAAAATCGGTCTAATCCCGAAAGACGCAAGGGATGCGGAAAATAGCGCCACTTCAGGCAGCGGTTCTCCGTTCCGTTGCAGACGACTGACGCGGGAGGTAAGCGTGTGGGCCAGAAATCCGTCCGTCCCCGAAGCGGCATGCATTCCTAAAAACAATACGGCCTCAGCCTGCTCGGGATTGCCAATGCCCGGCACAGGGCCGGACTTATACCCCGAGACGACCCGTGCCCGCTTGGGGATGCGCTCGGGCAGCAGGTTGTAACCCGTGCGATGGAAGTCCTTGACGGTAATTGTGTGCACACCATTGTCAAACAGTGCTTCTACGACAACGGCCACATCCCGTGTCATTTCAACGCAGGCCTGCACCCATTCTAAAGTCTTGAATGAAGATGCCCGGTAGTTCCAGCAGCCGGAACTGCCTTCGATATCCGCGATTATCAGAACGTTTTTAAATGAATCAGCCATGGTTCGATTTGCCGACAGGATTTAAAGGGAGCGATTCAATTATCTCGTATGATTGTAAAATACAACACCGACCGAGATTTCAGGCTGCGATGGCTCTAATTCGCTGCAGGACGGGCGGATGTGAGTAATTTAGAAATACGTAGAACGGATGAGGTACGAGATTGGATAGATTTTGAACCGATAATTTTTTGAGGGCCGTGATCATGGCCCGCGGGTTTTCGGTTGTTCTGACTGAAAAAAGATCCGCCGCGAACTCGTGCTTGCGCGACAGAATTTGGCTGAAAATTCCCAGAAAAAAATCAAGGGGTGAATATAACAGCGAAAAAAAGATCAACCCGGCGTATACCGATGGTTGATCCATGAAAAAGGCATCGAACATTCCCTGGTATGAAATAAAGAAAGACAGCAGGAAGAACATCAGCCCGGTCTGCAGAACGCCGCTCACCAGCGATATCAGGATGTGCTTTTTCTTGAAGTGTCCCATCTCGTGAGCGAGAATGGCGACGAGTTCGGAAACCGAATGGTTTTCGATCAGGGTATCAAACAAAACGATCCGTTTATGTCGACCAAATCCGGTAAAAAATGCATTGGATTTGCTGGATCGCCGCGATCCGTCCATTACGAATATATTTTTCAGGGGAAACTTGATGGAACGGGCATATGCAGTTATCGCCTCTCTGAGGTCACCCTCTTCCAGGGGGTCGAATTTATTGAACAGCGGCATGATCCAAGTCGGCGCGATGAACTGTACCACCAGCATGTAAACTGCTGCCGCCAGCCAGCAATAGAGCCAGGCGTAAGCTCCGGCATACTCGAAAAAGGCCAGAATACCGGCCAGAAGCGGCCCTCCCAGCAATATCGATAGAACCAGGCCTTTGACGCGATCTTTGATGAAAGTAAACCCGGTGGTCTTGTTGAAACCAAAGCGCTCTTCGATAACAAAAGTACGATAAATGCTAAAGGGCAGCGATATGACGCTCATCAGCAGCGCCAGTGCAGCGATGTAGACCAGGCCGGTGACAACCGGACCGGCATTCCAGGTCCGCACCCATCCATCCAGCAAATAAAATCCCCCCCCGAACCAAAAAACCAGAATCAGAAATAGGTTGACCGTGGATACAATCCAACCAAAGCGCGTGTTGACCCGCAGATAATCCTGGGAGAGTCGGTATCGGTCGGCATCATAGACGCCCTGGAATTCTTCAGGCAGATCCTTGCGCAGCGCTTTCAGATTCAGATAATCGGCAAGTACGTTTAAGATCAGGTCGCCGATAATTGCTGCCAGAATGATAACAGCAATAAAATTCATCTTTTCATCACCGGTGGTTTTTATTCTGGAGGGGTCGTTTCTTAACCTGACTGTCAACTAGCAATTTTTCAAGAGCCTCATAGGGTTGTGCGCCAGTGAGCGTTTGACCGTCCACGCGAAAAGTCGGCACGGCGGTAATCCCCGCATGAGCTGATCGCGACCAGTCGTCGTCGACTGCCTGCTTGTAACTTCGGTTTTTGATAACCTGCAGCGCTTCGCGATCCGGCAATCCTGCCTTTTGAACAATTTCGATCAGAACGTCCCTTTCGGCGATATTTTTTCCATCGGCGAAATAAGCGCGAAATACGGCAGCGTGAAACTGATCGCCCTTTCCGTTTTCCTCTGCCCATTTGCCCAGTTCCTGCGCCAACCGGCTGTTAAATGTCATTGTCCGTTCACCGAAAGGCAGTCCGTTTTCTTCGGCAACCTTCTTCAGCTTTGCGACCAACTGCGCAACATTTATCAGACGGCCGGAAAACAGATCCTCCAGGGTTCGCCCTTCAGGCGGCGTCTCCGGATGAAGCGGAAAGGCGATCCATTGCAGGTCGATGTCATAGTTTTTTCGCAATCTTTCAATACGCCCGGTAATGAAATAACACCAAGGTCAGATATAATCTGAAAATATTTCAAGAAGGGTGGGTTCGCTCACGTGTCGCCTCCGGTTTCAAAAAAAGCAAAAAAAAATGGGAGGCATATGGGGAAGTATGCCTCCCTTGAACAGAGGAAAGAGTTAAGGGTTAAGTTGAAAAGGATACCAACTAACCGCTTGGCAGCTGATGCTGCTATTCCAATGTAAATACCACAATGTAATATGTCAAGAATTATTTTGCTCAATCGACTATTTTTTTTCCAACTTCACCGCTACAGCGTATCTGCCCGGCCCGGTGTTGATCAGACCGATAAAAACCGTGGTAAGACCCAGAGAAAATAACATCAGTGTTTTATATCCGATATTGAAATAGTTGAAGCAGTAATACCCAAAAAGCACCGTCAGAACAATGCAACATGTCCGAAACATGTAGCCGGACAGCAGGCTCAAAGCCCCCAGCCCTTCCAGCAGCAAAACGACTAATCCTAAAATTTCCAGAGACACTCCAATCTGCAACTTGCCCAAAGTAGTGCCGGCGCTTTTCCATTGCGCTGAACCACCGAACAACTTCGGGGCCGAATGGATCAAGAGCACAGTGGCCAGACCGATTCGCATCACTAACAGGCCAAAACCAATCTTTCTTTCCTGGGAATTGAATAACATGAAATCCTCCAGCTCAATGCATCCAGATTTTTATTGCATCGAGCGTACGTTTAACGACTTCGAACCAACAAATTGAAATTTTATTTTATTTCAATGGAATAAATCAATAGAAATCTTTCCCAGCCACCCGCGTCGGTACGGTTGACGCATAAATGAAGTAGTGACAGGGCAAAATTACAAGTGATCAATAAATTCCCATACTGCCCGGTGCACGCGATCAGCACCTTCGCCGCGGACAATGCCGTGGCGGTTGAAACTGAAGAGGAAATAGGATTTATTTTCAGAGGCCAGACGTTCAAAAACCCGGACGGAGCCTTTGGGATTGACCACCGGATCGCCCCGGGCCTGAATGACAAGAGACGGGATCTGTATTTCAGACAGTTTCGGAGCGACAGCGCCCATCAGCCGTTCCAGTTCCCGGACACCGGATATTGGATTTCGCAAATAGTTGATGTGCGGATTTTCCGGGCTGTTTTCAACAAATTCCATTTTGGCATCATTCAGACGGATCTTTTCCATTAATCGATTCCAGACGTCCACAGCTGGAACCAGTTTGGTCGATATATCCTGCAGGTGCAAGGGTGGGCAGATGGCAAAAACACCGGCTACGTTTTGCATTCGGGCCACCAGATCCAGAGCCAGACCGGCACCATTTGAAAATCCTCCGATCACAACTTGCCGGCAAAGGCTGCGAATCACGGCATAGCCCTCATCGACCGAATCTAGCCACTGCTGGTAACTGGTTTCAGCGAGATCCTCAGGAGAGGTGCCATGACCTTTTACCCGGGGGGCGTATACCCACAGCCCTTTGCGACCAAGATACCGGGCCAGTTCTTTTACCTCCAACGGCGCGGCCAAATATCCGTGAACGAGAACCACCCCCATCCGGCGAGAATTACCTCTGATCAGATACGGCTGGCCGACATCCTGCGGTTTGGATTCACCCTCAATGTAAAACTTTCGATAGTCGCGCACAAATTCTTCCTGAGCCTGATGAATCATCGCTGCGGCGACCTTGCGTTTCAGCCAGAATCTAGGCAGCCAGGCAGCGCGACGAATAATACGCTGCAAAGCGCTCAACGGTTCAACCGCGTTGGCCATAACTTCGACTGGGTTGTCAATCCTGGCGCGATGGAAATCATAAGGCGATGAGAATTTCGAGCGATCTATAATCAAGTCTTTCCCGTCTCGTTTTAAAATTCCTTTCTCCGTGGCCACAGCCAGGAAATCCTTGACTCGGTGGAAACGATCATCGGCGAGCAGGTGCACCTGATCGGATTGAAGAGTTTCGTGCAGCGACACACCCTTTTTTTTCTGAATTTCACCCGCAGCCAGAAACACCCGCCGTCGCAAATCATATTCACTCATCTTTTTAAAAGGTGTCGCACGGAGGGTGGATGCTAAGAGGTGATCGTGATTGATGGTTGTCATGCCGTATATTGCCGACATGTATTGCTGCATGAGCTTGAAAGCCTCTTTACGCATGCGACGGTGAGAAGGCAGCCGGTCATCAAAATTGATCCTGCGCTGAGATCCGATATCACGTTCGACAGGAGAGCATTCAAGACATTCATATACTTCGATAGCCTGGCCGAACCGGATATCCAGGTCCACACCGGAAAACAGCATGGTGCCTTCCGT
>Ga0126331_1000359_pt1 | contig 15853 bp, 18 predicted proteins | sample InaspJWI98metaG_FD_96379 | JGI IMG/M metagenome (GOLD analysis project Ga0126331, IMG submission 96379) | Marine gutless worms symbiont microbial communities from Oahu, Hawaii - Inanidrilus sp. 2 OAHU.JWI-98 metaG | ecosystem: Host-associated > Annelida > Digestive system > Unclassified | place... | reverse complement strand
TCCCTATTTTGCTGCATCCATAGCTGAGCCCTAACAGAACACACAATGCCAATACGGCGATTAACGAGGGCCATCCGCTTGTTTTTCTAATAAATCTCATTTTTTCCTCCTTTCCTGATTAGATATTTCGTCTTCCAGCATCTCCACCGAAAGCAGCGTCAAGTGTAACTCGTAAAGGGTGTTCAACACTCCGGACAGTTCTGCCTGATCGCGAATTTGACCGACTAACTCTGTGACCGGTCTTTCTTGATCCCTCAGGCTGCTCGCCGTGATGCGCATACCACCCATTCTCTCAGACCAGCTTTCGTCCAAAGAACCCAGAACGCAAATGCGGTATTTCCCTTGTCTATTGAAAGGGAAACTTTTTTTGCTTTTGACCTTTGGCATATTTCGTGGTCCTTCCCCAAACGATTGAATATTGAATACTCAGGCGAATCCAGGTTAAGTTGAACCTATGTATTCGCTATTGCGGAAAAAACCTCCAAAAAGGACTGAAAAAGGAGGGTTTTTAAAATAGATACCCTTAAAAAGGACTGAAAAAGGAGGGGAGGTATGAATTCGGAATGGGGAATGCGGAAGGCGGAATGAAAGTGCAGAGCGCATAGGGCTTGGCGCATAGGGTGATGGAGGATTCGGTGACGGGGAGAGGGGGAGAATGGGGGAAAGGGAGATGTTGAGACGGGGAGGTATGAATTCGGAATTCGGAGTGCGGAATTCGAAATTTTTCGATGTTGAATTAGGACCCGCCGGCGTCCTCAACGAATGGGAATTCCGTCTACACTATGGCTTCGCCGAGACAAGATGGCGCGGCAAACATGCAGAATTCGGAATAAAGAGGAGATGGGGAACACAGCGGAGGAGGAACCGGCGATATTAAGAATACGGCAGCCAGCACTGGGAATGAATCGATACCAAATATCATCCAGATCCTGATTGAGCAATTAAATCCAAAAAAACAAATTCAACTTGATAATTGCAAGTCACTAAGTATAATGTAAGTATAAATAACAATATAAAGGAAACTTGAAAATGGCTGTATCAATTCTAACTTCCAAAGGACAAACGACAATTCCAAAGGAAATACGTGCTTTTCTAAAACTCGAAGCCAAGGATAAAATTCTATATCAAGTTGAAAATGATAAGGTAATTATGAAACCTTTGAAAGGGGATATCCTTGATCTGAAAGGCAGTGTCAAAACCAAAGGAAAACCGGTTGACTTCGGGAAAATAAGAGAAGTCACTAAAAAACGAGTTGCTCAAAAAATAGTCGAAGGTGATAAATGAAATTTATTGACACGAACATCTTTATCAGATTTCTGACTAACGACATCCCTGAAAAGGCGGATGCCTGCGAGCACATGTTTCGAGAAGCAGCAGAGAAACAAGAAAGCTTTTTTACAACGGAAATGGTTATTGCTGAAATAATCTGGGTGCTGGAGTCTTATTATAAACTCCCTAAAAAAGAAGTACAGGAAATGGTGGAAAAAATTTTAATAACCCCTTTCTTATTTTGTCCACAAAAAGACATCATTTTAAATGCACTTACTCTATACGGCGATAAAAATATCGATTATTTTGATGCATACAATGCTTCAATCTTAAGAGCGCAGGGTATTAAGGAAGTGTATTCATACGACCGGCACTTCGACAAAATAGAATGGGTCAGTAGAATAGAGCCCTAAAATTCAAATATAGACGGGTCTCTGATTCTCCTCTTCTACAGCTTAATATTATTCCGATTTCCCAATTATAGATCTCCCTTTCTCCTCGACCTGTCCTGCGTAGCTTGCTAATCGAAGAAGGATCCTCCTCTCTCCCTCTTCTTCGGCGCCTATCCCCTTTTGAGGACACCCAGTGAGTAGGCATTCTCAACCGCCTCACGGCGCTTGCTTGCGTTGAGCTTGCCGTAGATGTTCTGCAGGGGTCCCTTGATGGTTGTGGCTGAATATGAATATATACCCAAAAGAGGGGGACTGGGATAGGAGATACCAGATACCTGGTGTCGGTCGGAGCGAAGCGGGGATTTAATTAAGTTAAGTGTAGGGGGGCACCTACCAACTAACTGCTATCCACCTGAATAAAAAATCGGCCTTGACTCTTCTTAATCACTTTATTAAATGAACGGAGTCTGTCATTTACCGAATCTTGATCTGGAAAAAATTCAGCTACTTCAGGATCAATTAAAACGACATTTTTTCCTTCAGCATATCTTTTTGCGTATTTGCCCCGTGCCCCTTTGCTAAAATCATACTCTTCCAGCACGTCGGGATCATTTTTCATCACTTTCATAATATCTTCTTTCTATTTTAGTAGGGTTCATCGCACCGATGATTCGAATTTTATTCTCTCTTTCGTTAAAAATCACAACTAAATAATATAAACAATTTTAAAACGTATCTGATCGTGGCTTCCGGCCGACTGCTCGAACACTAGAATTCATCTCATCTTTCATATACCCGATCAGCCAATCAGCGGTACGGACGGCGCCTTTCAGATCAACCTGGCAATGACTGCGCGTTGCAGTCACCAGCCGGGACTGAACCAATTCTGCAAGCCGTACCGGCCGCAGGTCCTTTGCTCTAATGACACCGGCAGCACCGATATCCGCCAGGTGGGCTGCGCGCAGTCCCTGTTCGTGATCTCCCGGATAGGGCCAGATAAGCGCAGGAACTCCGGTGGTTAGGATATTCATACTGGTATTGTAGCCACCCATGCTTACAGAAAGATCTGCCGCAGTGAGATAAGATAGAAACCGCGAAGTAAACCGTCTTACTTTTATATTGGCATTTGATTGGCGCGCCAGAGATGTGAATTCTTCCTCCGGCATAAACGGTCCCGTAAAAACGTACAGATGAATTTCTCTTCCCAGGTTCAGGTAGGCGAGGCTTTCCAACAGGGGCTCCAGCAATACGATTCCCGCCTTGCCTCCGCCGGCACTGGCAACGATAAACAACGCCCGATCATCGATGCCCAATTGTCGGCGCAACGAGCGACCGGAAACCGGCGGCGGTTCAGGAGCGATATAACCGGTATATACCACCGGTATCACCAGATCCCCGACCCGGGAAAAGGTTCGATCGAGGGTCATTAGTTTGGGGTCGGCATGGATTAATAGAGCATCAAAATGCCGGTTTAACACATCCACTACCCGCGCCTCGTAAGCAGCCTGGTCGCTTTTTTCAACCAGGATGTCTCTCAGGCTGCAAAACACCGCTGCGCGCTTGAGGCGGCCGGAGCGAATATCCTTCAGAACCGGATTCAATTCAAAGCCAAAGGCTTTCCTCCCGAAAGGATACAATTCGATAATCAGGGCATCCGGGCGTTCTTTTTCGAAAAGGGAGTAGAACATTTTCTTCCGCTCCCGCCGAACATCTTCCAGGGTGCGGTCGGTATCGGTGGGAAACAGGCCGTCATAATTGCGATCTGTCATCAGCCCCGGCAAGCGAAAGGAACGAACATGCGCTGGGAGATCAACCGTGACTTCCGGCCCGCCGGTCACCAGGATAATATCATGATCCTTTAAAGTGCGGCAGATTTCCAGCGTGCGGAAAAAGTGGCCTATACCCCAGATGTGTTGGCAATAATAGATAATTCGCATTGAGTATAAATTTTAATACATTCGACTGTTAACTTGGCTATCGCGCTATCGTTAGTCCCAATGAATCGGGGAAAGGGAGAATCGGCGAAACGGCGATCATTTTATTAGCCACTGGTCGGCGTTGTTTATCATTTTAATGATCTGCCCCATGATGAGTTCATAAACATCATCAAGTCGTTCACACTCCTTTTCCTTTAAGTAGCCACAGCTTTTAGCAAATTCAATCCAGACCTGCGTTTCACACGCTTCGCTTTCGGAATCGCTCAGTTTGGCAATGAATGCGGCCCTGTATCGACGCTTTCGCCAGGCCTCGGCCAGATTGACACACACAGACCGAGATGATCGACGGATTTGATCAACCATAGAATATTTTTCCTCTGCTGGAAATCTCTTTGTCAGATTGAATATATCCATTGCTGCCTCGAAAGCATTATGAAATACCCTGAGATCCTTATAACTCCTGATTCTTTCACCCATAGCGCCTCCCTCCAATATCGCATTCATTCCTTCCCCTTTTTACCATCCCTCCAATACTCCGTTTCACCGATTCCCCCTGTCCCCGCTTCACCGTTTCACCCCTTCACCCCTTCTCCGCTTCGCCGTTTCACCGTTTCCCCCACTCATCCCTTGTCTTCGCCACCAAGCCCCATCGCATTTATTTCCTCCACCCGCAGCCTATCCCCATCGCAAAGCAGCCAGTGCAAATGGGCCGATTTCAATATACGCGGCTCCGAAGGAAGAAAGCGACGGCCCAGACAGTGGTAGATCAAACATTTGATGAGCCCTTCATGGGTGACGACCAGAAGCGTAGCGCCCGGCCATTTTGCGGCCGCGGCCTTTAATGCCGCCTGCCCCCGGGAGAGCACACTGATTCGGTCTTCCCCCCCGGGGGGGCAAAATCGCCATCCGTTTTCTACCTGGGATGTCAGAACACCGGGATAATTCGTCTCCACCTCGCGCAGGGTTTTTCCGACCCAAGCACCCCAGTCCTGTTCGCGCAGTCGGGCATCATAGGTCAGCGGCAGCTTCAATTGGGTATTGACGATTTTAGCGGTATTTCTGGCACGGCCGATATCACTGCTGAGGCAGCCGTCCCATTTGATTGTCTCCAAAACAGTGGCCCAGACCGCCGCCTGTTTTTCGCCGGATTTTGTCAACGGAGAGTCCTGGTGCCCCTGTATGCGCTTTTCTCGGTTCCAAACGGTTTGCGCATGCCGAATCAATCCAAAGCGCGTGATGCTGCTTTCCTTCTTCATGTGCTTGCCTATTGCCAATATATTATTAAAAAACTTATTTCGCTTCTTGAGTTTTTGATTTGATGAAACGGTTAATTTAATTTATATCCATAATTCAGGATTTCGAAAAAGTCGCTGCGATCTCCAGCAGTTTTTCTTCCATCTTTCGATAATTGTTATTCAGGTCGTGCGTCTGTCGTATATATACCGCGGCGGCGCGCCCCATGCGCCGGCGCATGTTTTCCGCCTTTAACAACCCGTCAATCGATTTTACGTAATCATCCATCTGGTTCATAGGCAGCAGCAAACCTGTGCTGCCGTTTCGAACCACTTCCGGCACGCCCGTGGTTTCAAAAGCGACGACCGGCAGGCCGCAGGACTGGGCTTCGAGATAGACCATCCCGAGGGACTCACCGATTCCCGGGTATACAAACGCATCACCGGCGCTGTAATATCAATACATCTGCCGTCTGGGCAGCTTGCCGACAAATATGACTTGGCCGGAGACCTGTTCGTTTGCCAATGTTTGAATCCTGGCCTTTTCTTTGCCATCCCCGATAATGACCAGCCTAAATTTTCTCCCCATGCGCTGCAGGGCACCGCAGGCTCGAATGACCCAGCTCAAACTCTCGGTTTTTACGCCGGGTCGAAACATCGCCGCAGAAATGACGACCAGTTCATCGTTCAATCCCCAGCGGCTGCGAAGTGTCCGGCGTGCAAGCGCGTCAAATTGGAATTCTTCCGGATAAATTCCCGGTGGCACATAGGAAACTCTTTCCGGGAGCAACAGCCGTACCAGGTTGTTATAATCCACTTTTTTGTTTGCAAACACGTGGTCGGCTGCCAACAACGCTTTGCAATTCTGGTAGAAACCGAGACGGGTACGCCAATCTTTACGTCGTTTGGTAGCGTAAGCTCCCTGAAAAATTACATAAGGGATTGCTGCAGCTGCCGCGACCTTCGGGCCGAGCAGGTCCGGTCCTTTATAATATGAATGATAGGTCAGCCACAGGTCAAAATCGCTTCCGGTGCAGCGCTTGATTAGTTTTCTTTGCTCCAGCCGGACACCCGGAATACGCCACGGTTTCCAGGAAATCCAGCGTGAACGCAGAGAGCTGGCAACTTCAAGCGCGTGGCCCTGTTTTTTGAGAAATTCATACAGGCCGGTTCCGATCACCAGATCACCGGAAGGATCTTTGTGTCCCAGAGGCTTGAAAGGTGCGTAAAAGCTGATGTGCATTGTTTGAGTTGCGGGTTACGGGTTACGGGTTGCGGGTTGAGGGCTGCGGGTTTTATCTTAATTCCATTCTGCTTCGACATATTGAATAGATCGGTTTATTTTACCTCCTAATTCACCCGGTCCTTAAATTCCGGTATTTGCTGTCGATAGACCGCGGCCAGATCTTCAATCAATTTTTTATTGTCAAAATTTTGAATAACGCGGTTTTTACCATTTTCTATGACCTGTTGTTTCAGTGATTTGTTCGTAAGCATTCGCACCATTGCGGCCGCCAGTTTCTCCGGATCGCCGGGCGGCACCAACAGACCGGAGCGGCCGTCTTCAACCAGTTCCGGTATGGCTGACACCGTGGTGGCCACAACCGGAACCCCCATGGCCATGCTTTCCAGCAGGACGTTGGGTATACCATCCCGATCACCGTCAGGCGCACCTCACAGCCCAATACGAACAGATCCGCCTTGCGATAATAATCCAGAACCGTCTCATGCGGCTGCGTTCCCAGCCAGCGGGAGGTGTTTTCGAGATCCAGCTTGCGTATCAGGGCCAGTATTTTAGCTCGTTGGTCTCCATCCCCGATCAGGGTGTGCCTGATCCGGTAGCCGCTGTCACAGAGCCGGCGTATCGCATGCAGCACCGTGGGCAGGCCCTTTTTGGCAATAATCCTGGCGACTGTGAGAATATGGTATTCATCATTGTTTTTCACAACCGCCGGGTCCTCCGAAAATAGATCAATGTCGATCCCGTGGTAGATGCGATGAACGGAGGACGCATCCCCGTCACTGGTCGCCTCCAGGTATTTGCGATTGGTTTCGGTGCAGGTGACGGCAAATTTGGCCAGGCGCAGCTTTTCTCGAAGCTGTCTGCGATCGGATGTGTATATGTCTTTTGCATGGGCGGTAAAGCTGAATTTGAGCCCGCTTAACTGACTGGTGAACAGGGCAACCGAGGTCGGTGAATGGGCAAAATGAGCGTGCAGGTGGACCACATTTTTTCCAGGCAGAAATCGTTGCACAAGGTAGCCTGCCTGCAGAAGATGTTTAAACGTCGCCAGTCTACGCGTCCTCTGAAAACGCCTGAAGGCCATTTTCACAGCTTTCGCGTATGTACGTGGTTTTCTCCACGCCAACAGCAAATTGTAATATAGAAAGCGCGGCAAGGGAACCAGGAGGGTTTCCGGCAGGTAATCTACCCCGGCCCGGATCTGTTTGACACTGGCGTGGGCGAAATTATCCCTGGGTTGACGCATGGAAAAGATATGGATGTTAAAACCGAGCTTTTCCAGCAAAAGAATCTCATTGGAGATGAAGGTCTCTGAAATTCTCGGATAGCCTTTCAGTATCATACCCAGAATGGGCTTGGTCGGTACCGGGGTGTCGGAATTTACTTTCACCTTGACTGAGCCTGTTTTTGCATAATGGATCACAATCGGACTAAAGGGGGATCAGGACACGGCCCTGAAGCGGGATGGATAGTCGCTGTTTTTTAGTTCTCTGTCACTGATCGCCGACAGTCGCTGGCGCATGACTTCAATGCCCGTCATTTTGAAACGCGCATTGGCTTCACGATAAATATTGGGCTTTTCCATCAATGCCAGAATTTTTTCACGCATCGTCCGGGCAGTGCACCGACTCAAAGGAATATAATCGATAAGCCGCTGGCGGTGAAGAATCCTTGCCCGGATCAGCTGTTCCTGGCGGGGAGTTTCTCGGGGAATGATTAAAGAGGGGGTTCCAATGGACAATAGTTCGCACAGTGTGTTGTAGCCTCCCATGCTGATCACAATATCGGCGGCGGCCAGAAGCTTTTCCATGTTACGGTAAAAATGGAAGGTGCGTATGCCGAGCTTTTTTGCCCGCTTGGAAATTATTTTTCTCTCCTGTTTCGGCATAAACGGTCCGGTGATCAGTACGTTTTTGAACAACAGGGGCCGAGTTTCATTTTCCAGCATGGAAAGGTAAGCATCCATCACCACGTACCCGTCACCCCCACCACCGGTGGTGACAACCACAAGCCTTTCGCCGTTTTTCAGGCCCTGCTCCTTTCTCGATTTTTTTACGGCACTATCGGTGGGGATTTTGCGGGGAATATATCCGGTAAAATACATTTTGCGACTGATCGATTCAGGAATAGCATATTATTCTATCGGATCGTACAGCTCCCGGTTTCCATAGACCCATATTTCACTGTAGAGCTTGTCCAGAATTTCGTAAACACCTTTTTTCTGCCAATCGCTCCGGACGGTTTCACGGTCATCCATCACATCCCGCAACCCCAGGATCGAACGGGTACCACTCTGGCAGCGTTGCAACCACTGCAAGGTGGGCAGGACCTCTTTCTTCAGTCCCAGAGGCTCTTTGTCGACGACAAATAGATGAGGCTGAAAGGTTTTGGCAGTTGCCGTAATGATATTTTTCCGGATATCGAGGGCATGGCTGGCATTGATTTTTATGGAAAGCGGCTGGTATTCTTCATTGGTTTTTTTGATCATTCCGGGGATACGGACAAAATCGATCTGCTCCGGAAACCTGAATCGCCCGACAAGCGGAGAGCCGGTCAGGATCAGAATGTTTATGTTGGGCGCCCGCAACTGGGAGGCGATGGCCATGGTTCGACGGATATGGCCCAAGCCATAGGTGTCGTGGGAATACATGAGGATGTTATAGGTTGAATTACGGGTCATTGTGAACTTTTGCTTATAACGTCATTCGAAAAAAGGCATAGATTAAAAGCCGGAATGCCTCCGTTGAATCACCGGGTGCCATTTAGTTTGGTATTTACTGCTTTATATAAACGATCTGCAATAATCAAATAAAAAATTACCGGGGCCAAAATACACTATCCCCGTATCAGACCATTATATCCGATAGCAATCCCTTCCTTAGTACGCAAGAAGCGTATAGTCAATTCTGTATATCAAATTTTTGGCTTTAACGTCCTCATCCGTTGCAAACAGAGCGATAGAGATTGATCCACAGGTATAGAACACACCCAGCGTCTTCCAGCATAAATGCTTCGATTCACCCGGTTTCCGTGTCTCCGAATCGCAGTTGTTTTTTACCCGTTGCTGCGTTATATATTTAGTATTGAAGGCGCTGTCGAACACCAACATTTTAATTTCTGCCGAACCGGACAAACGAAAGTGCCTTTCTTGGATGCATTGGAGTCGTTCGGCAATCACTCACATGCAGCAGGATAAATCATTGAAATCTGAAAATGCCACCCAAACAAATCAGGAGTATACACGGTTTCACCTCAGCCCGAACCGTTTCAGTTCAATGGAAAAGCACAGGATTGCAGAACATCTCCATTCGCAGCAGCCCGCTGCCGTCATCGGATCTCCTATAGAGACAAAACCGGTCTTCTGGCCGTTGAACCGCATCACGATTGAAGCGATAAACATTTGCAATTATCGCTGCCCGTTGTGTCGCACGAACCTTAAGGACTGGGTTCCGCGAGGTGCGATCGAACTCGAGACGGTTCAAAACATCATAACCCCCCTGACTTCAGGTTTGAAGGTTGTCAACCTTTACGGCACCCGTGGTGAGCCTCTCCTTCATCCCCGTCTGGAGTCGATCGTGGGTTACGTAAAATCAGCTTCGAAGGCCAAAATCAGAATATCCACCAACGGCAGTCTGGTCTCCAAGTCCCGCGCCAGGGGTCTGCTGGATGCCGGGCTGGATCAGATTGTATTCGCCGTTGACGGGTTGACCCAGCGCTCTTATTCCGCCTATCGCAGGGGAGGTAATCTGGATCGGGTGGTCGAAAATCTGCGCCGTTTTTGCGAGTTAAAAGTCAAAGGTGGATACAGCACCCGGGTGATTTTTCAGTTCATTCCCATGGCCAAAAATGAACACGAAGTGCCGCAGGTAGCCGCATTCGCATACGCACTGGGAGTCGATGTGGTAAAGCTTAAATACTCCACCAGTGCCGCCAACAGTGAATCCTACCGCGTTCGCGATGCCGCCTACCGCCCGGATCTCGGGTCGAACAAAGAGTTTGTGTGCCCCCAGGGAATGGATAATATTTACATCGACCCAAACGGCTACTGTTACCCCTGCTGCTACATGGAGGGATACCCGAATTTGTTTTTCGGCAACGCTAAAACAGAATCCATTGTTTCGATCTGGAACGATCCCAAAATCTGGGAACTGCGCCGTTCGTTTGCCGAACAGCTCGAATTCAATCCTTTCTGCCGGACTAACTGTTACGGGGTTGCTCGCTTCCGAAAAGAGATCCTCAAAAAGTAGCCCCGTTCAGATTCCAACCGGTAAATCCGAGAAAGGAGAAATTGATGGCCCGATCCGATGTTCACCCGGCACATCGCTTTGCCGACTGGCAGGTTTGGCCGGGATCATACAATAACCCACCCGCAGACGGTACTTACAGATTTCCGCCCGAACCGGGACTGAAAATCACCCGCAACACGCCGATTGCCTCCATGGGTTCGTGTTTTGCACGGGAAATCAAACGTAAACTGCGCTATTTTAATTTCAACTACATCACCGAAGAAACCCACCATCCGGCTTCCGTACATGCCAGCGCCGCCTGGGAGCGTTCCTACAACAGTTTTTCCATGCGCCAGATCCTCGAATACACTTTTGAGGGCTGGTCGCCCGACCTGCGCTGGTGGATATCCCCTCAGACCGGTAAGGTGCAGGACCCTTACCGTCGAATCATCCTTTACGATTCCGTGGAAGAAGCCGAGGTCGATTTTAAGCGGCATTGCGCCCATTCGCGCCGGGCCCTGCAAAAGGCGGAAGTGTTCATCATCACCCTGGGATTAACGGAGATCTGGCAGGATCGAAAGGACGGCGCGGTTATCTGCCTGCCGTCGGGACCGTACGTCAATGAGGGGGGAGATATGAGCCGCTACCGTTTTCGGGTGAGCCGCTGCAATGAAAACCTGGAGAACCTGGAACGGATTCATGCCATAATGGCCGACCAAAATCCGGCCTGCAAATTGCTGGTGACCGTATCACCGGTGCACTTATGGGCAACATTTCGTGAGGATTTGGATGTGATCAGTGCCAGCTGTAACTCCAAATCCACCCTGAGGGCGGCTACCGACGAGTTTGTTGGCCGCCACGACAACGTGTTCTATTTCCCCTCCTTTGAAATGGCCACGATCTACACGCCCATCACGGGCAAAACCTGGCTCACCGATGGAAAGGAGAATTTTCACGTAAACAAGATGACCGTCCGTTTCATAATGCGGCAATTTTTCCGGATATTCGCGCCGGACGAAACGCTGGAGGATTGATGTGAAGATCCTGGTTCGGAGGCCCTGCTTCGGATTGACCTTAAAAGGGGTTTTGCAGACGTCAAACCGAGAAGTGACTAAAGTTCAAAGTGCGACTAAAGTGTCTAAAATTGTGGTGTCGCTTCGCTCCATCCTTGATATAAATTAAACCTTAACTTTAAACGTATAATTTCTATGCTTCCTGCCGCACTTCTTGCGGCATGTGACCAATGTATCCGATTCCCACAATTCCGCAAAAACCTGCGTGAATAGCTCATCCTGCAGTATCTCTTCAATGGATCTGTTGCGTATATTAAAGCTGTCCAAGTCCTTGCCCGCCAGTGAAATCGACCGGAGCATATCACCCGGCCTTTGAACATCACGGTTTGAAACCCAACAACACGGTGCGATGTAGCCCTGGGAGTCGAGAAAAAACCTGTTTTTTTTGGCCGATTTGCACTCGATGCCATTTACCACGATTGGGAAATCCGGGGTGCTTTTTTGGAACTGAATGTTTTCTGCCGCTGCCCTTGGATTCGTCTCTTGGCCGGGCATTTGCTCATGCTTCTCAGCAGTAGCTGCCGTTTCAGTTTTTTTAATCCCATCGCGCGCCGAGATCGTGGCCTGCTCCAGATCACGCCAATCGCCATCCGGATGCCTGTATCTGAAAGTGCCGCCATTGGGAAAACGGCCGGTCTCTACAATTACGAAATCATCGAATCCCATTTCGCGTGCTATTTTTTGAGCTTCACCCACCTGATGCTGGTTGTGCTTGAACGGGATATAATACCAGTCGGCCTTGGCACCACCGGAGATAAAAGCTCGAGCGTTGGCCATGATTTTATCCCAATTGGCGCCGATGCGATAGAGATGATTGGTGTCCCTGAGACCATCGATATGAAATTCGAGCCAGCTGTCCGTGTCCGCAAAAAGCGTACCGAGTTTCTGCCACCAGGCCGGATTTCGCATAGAGCCGTTGGTTGAAACCCTGATGGTGATTTTATAATTTAATATTAGAAATTCACAGATTTTATAAAAATCCCGCGCGATGCACGGGTCACCGAAATTGCCGCAGAAGTCGACCTTATTCAGTCTTTTCAGAAAGCTATCCGGAAAATATTGCTTGACGTCATCCAGATAAAACTGGCTGTTTTGAATTTCTTTAGACGGTCGGCAACGGTCGAAGACATCGGTGCGCGGACACATCGGACACTTTAAGTTGCAAAGGTCGGTGAGCTCCCAGTGAATTTTATATCTACGATCTGCGTCAAACATGCGGTCTGAATCCTGAAATTATCTTCAAGCGCTAACCCTGATCGGGCTTTTTGGCTCAATGAGGAAAATATAAGGAATGTGGAAAACTAGTTCAAGGGCGTTTTTGTAAACCGAAGCTTCGAGCATCCCGCCGTATACCTGGCACTTTCGAAAACAGTTGACTATTTTGTGTTATTTAATCACATATACGGTTTATATCTAATTCGGAAGGATCATATCCATGCAATTAGAACCTGTAATCGGCCTGGAAGTTCACGCCCAGCTGAAGACAAATACCAAAATATTCTGCAACTGCTCAACAGCGTTCGGCGCACCACCCAACACACACACCTGCCCGGTCTGTCTGGGGATGCCCGGTGTACTGCCGGTGCTCAATAAAAAGGTGGTGGAATTCACACTGCGCATGGCCCTGGCGACCCACTGTGAGATCAATCCTGAAAGCCGTTTTGCGCGCAAAAACTATTTCTACCCGGACCTTCCCAAAGGTTACCAGATATCCCAGTACGAACTGCCGATCGCCAAAAGCGGCTGGATAACCATTGCAACCAACGGCAACAAAAACAAGATCGGTATCAACCGCATTCACATGGAAGAAGATGCCGGCAAGCTGATTCACGCTCCGGACCGGCCGGTCAGCATGGTCGATTTTAACCGCACCGGTGTTCCCCTGATTGAAATTGTCAGTGAACCGGATATTCGTTCGCCCGAAGAAGCCGGTGCCTACCTGCGGCAGCTGCGCGCCATTGTGCGCTACCTGGGCATTTGCGACGGCAATCTTGAAGAAGGCAGTTTCCGCTGTGACGCCAATGTTTCGATCCGGCCCGCCGGCAGCGACCAGTTGGGCACCCGCACGGAGTTGAAAAACCTGAATTCGTTCAAACACGTCGAAAAGGCCCTGCAATACGAAATCAGCCGCCAGAAAGATATCATCCTCGAGGGCGGCCGGGTGGTGCAGGAAACGCGTCTCTGGAATCCGGAAAAAAACCGGTCCACTTCCATGCGTGGCAAGGAAGAAGCCCACGATTATCGCTACTTTCCGGACCCGGACCTGCTTCCCCTGGTCATCGATACAAACTGGATCACCGAGATTAAGGACGTGCTGCCCGAACTGCCGGATCAAAAAAAAGAGCGCTTCATGCAACAATACAGCCTGCCGGCCTACGATGCGGACTTGCTCACCGCCGACCGCGACCTGGCGGATTACTTCGAGGCCTGTCTGCAGCAATATGACAATCCCAAGCAGGCCAGCAACTGGATCATGGGCCCCCTGCTGGGGCTGCTCAACACTGAAGGCAAAACCATCGCGCAGTCACCGGTCACAGCCCAAAACCTGACCGGTCTGCTGAAGCTGATCGACACGGACGTGATCAGCGGCAAGATCGCCAAAACCGTATTCGAGGACATGGCCGCCTCCGGCAAACCGCCGCAGGTTATCGTGGAGGAAAAGGGCCTGGTGCAGGTGACCGATACCGGCGCGATTGATGAAGTCGTGCAAAGGGTTGTCGATGGGCACCCGGATGAAGTTCAGGCTTTCCGCGGCGGCAAGACCAAGCTGCTCGGCTATTTTGTGGGGCAGGTGATGAAAGAGACGCGGGGTAAGGCGAATCCAAAGATCGTTAACAAAATACTGAGGGACAAACTCGGCGGATAGGGATTGATTAAAAAGCCGGAAGCGGATTATCGCCTCCGGCTTTTGTATTAAGCTTTTAAGAACCCTTAAGTTCGGTACTAGAAGCTAAAGGACAGCCGTGCACCGAGTTCGTACGGATCTTCTTGGTTATTACCAGTGGCGCTGACGGCATCACCTGCTGCCAGGTAGGCAAATACCAGATCCATGGTGATGTTTTCCACCAGGGTCCAGTTCAGAATGATGTCAAGCTCGGTTCCCAGTTTGTCCTTACCAAAGGAGTTCTTTTCGGCCAGCGTGGCATACCACAGGTCGAAGTTCCACTTCAGCTTATCGCCCGTCTTCAGGTCCACACCGATACCGATAGTCCCGAGGTTGGAGATGTTGTTACCCGGTGCTCCCGTCGGAACGGCGATATCGAAGATGCCCTTACCCATGATTTCTGACCAGTAGTAAGAGTTACCAGCGGGCAGATTGAACGCTTCCCATTTTGTGGCGCCAGCCGTTTGACTTTGACCGGTAGCGTAGATCAAATCCACCCACAGGCCTGCAGCGCCGAAGCTAAAATCAGCACCCGCCGCCAGGAGAAATCCCTCATTGTCCCTTGCAGGTGGGGTAGTAGCTGGAGTACCGACAACGCCTGAGCCACCACTGTAAATACCGCTGGCCCAGATACTGAACTTGTCGGATTTCATATCCCAGTCGATACCCAGCCACCAGGGCTCGTAATCGGCACCCGCCGGGGATCTGTCGCCGTTGGCCCATCCGTAAATAAAATACGGATTGAAGGACATGTTTCCCACCGGAAAGAACGGATACAGTGCTATATAGGATGAATATTGATCATTGCCACCTTGAGCACTGCTCGCATTTTCATTGATCCATGCGAGCGGAATCAGCAATTCAGCGGTGGTTCCCGGCTGATACCGTCCAACGTAACCCATGAAGTCATCATCGAACAGGAAACCGCGGGCGAGCACTTGACCCTGAACACCGAGCGTGTGACGAAACCCGCCGGTTCTGAAATCGGCGTAGGAATGCTTCATCTTCACTGTCGCTTGTCCGCCGATGCTGCCGCCTGCGCCGTCGCCGGCTTCAGAATCGATCTGTAAGATGTTTTTGAACACGAAGTTATCACTAAACTTCGCGTCGTAGAACAAACGGGTACGGGTGTCTTGATCCGTACGTTGTGGCCCATTTTTTGCGCCGGTAAAATTTTGCTGGGTAACCAGCCGATACCGAAAGTAGCCACCGAACACGCTTTCAAATGCAGACGCCGGAATGGTAAATGCCACTACCAGCAGCGCTGCGAGAATAAATACAAATGATTTCTTCATTCTGTTTTCCTCCTTGAGATTAACAAATAACAACAGTATGAAATGGTAATTGTCTTTTATTACAGTTAGATAACTCCTCGACCACCCCCTTTCTGCGGATTTGATTCAAAAGATTGGAAAACCTTTTAAATCAGGAAGGTTACGGATTAGGCCACAATTTCCGTGTTTCGTAGCAACCCGCAAGTCAATTGTCAAGCAATTTGTTATCATAATTCTTCTTAAATTTTATGAAACCAGCATCCTGCCGAAAGCCCGTGAAAAGCCGGTTTTCAGAGTGGCGTCTATTCTAATACAGTATATAC
>Ga0126331_1000355_pt1 | contig 16013 bp, 19 predicted proteins | sample InaspJWI98metaG_FD_96379 | JGI IMG/M metagenome (GOLD analysis project Ga0126331, IMG submission 96379) | Marine gutless worms symbiont microbial communities from Oahu, Hawaii - Inanidrilus sp. 2 OAHU.JWI-98 metaG | ecosystem: Host-associated > Annelida > Digestive system > Unclassified | place... | reverse complement strand
GATTAAAATATTGAACTGGCATGAGGTCGTCAACGATACCATAGAAGACACGCCGCTGGTGGTGACCTTCTGACCGCTTACCCAGACGGGAGTCGTGTATTCCCGCAACGTTAAATCAAAGCAATTCACATTCGGTGTTTCGGGTCGTCTATATAATAGCAACGTCCTGCTTTATGATCACCAGACCGAAAGCTTGTGGTCACAGTTGATGGAAACCGCCATTTCCGGTCCCCAGGCAGGCACCAGGCTACAGAAGCTGCCGGCCAGGCGGACGACTTGGAAAGCCTGGAAGAGACAATATCCGCAAACCAGAGTTCTTTCCACCGAAACCGGATATTACCGGGATTACAGCATCGATCCCTATGAAGGCTATTACCGTCTAGGAAGTCTCATGTTTCCGGTGGGAGATGTTCGCACGGATCTGGCTCCCAAAGCCCAAGTCCTGGGCATCGAAATCAACGATCAGGCACGCGCGTATCCGCTGAGCGAGCTGATAAAAGACTCCGGGGTCATTGAAGATCACTTGGGCGGCGAATTGGTTCGGATTGAAGTCGATGCGGAGGGGCAGGTAGTCGATGTAACCGATGCCGACAGAAAAACGGTGCCGCACGTTTATGCCTACTGGTTTGCCTGGCAGGCGTTTTACCGGGAGACCGATGTTTACCGGAAGTCAAACTGATCGGTATTCGATGATTGTGAAGAAATTAATCTACTAAATCCTGCATAATATTGCCGCGGCTTTTTTCAGCGTTTCATCTTTTTTAGCAAAACAGTATCGGAGGACTTTGTTATCGTCGCCATGGTGATAAAAATCGGAAGGTGGAATTGCCGCCACACCCTTTTCGATGGTCATACGTTTTGCAAAATCGATGTCGGCTTCATCCGATATTGCGGCATAGCTCAGCATCTGGAAATAGGTGCCCTCACAGGGCAGGGGTCTGAGCCGCGACTCTTTCAACAGAAATAAGAACAGATCGCGCTTTTTCTGGTAAAAAGCCGAAAGGTCCAGATATATGTTCTTGTGCTGTAATATCTCGGCATAAGCGTATTGAATCGGTGTGTTGGAAGCGAAGGTCAAAAACTGATGTATTTTTCGAAACTCTTCTGTGAGTGACGGCGGTGCGATACAGTATCCGATTTTCCAACCGGTGGCATTATAGGTTTTTCCAAAAGAGCTGACAACAAAACTGCGCAGCGCAAGCTCCGGTTGTCGCAACATGCTCTGGTGGGATTTTCCATCGAAGATTATGTGTTCGTACACCTCGTCACTGACGATAAACAGATTCGAATTTTGAACGATCTGCTTCACGGCCAAAACGTCTTCGACCGATAAAACCGTGCCGGTTGGATTGTGGGGTGAGTTCAAAATGATCAGGCGGGTCTTCTCCGTTATGGCGTCTTTTACTTCATCCCAGTCGATACGGTAATCCGGAAATTTCAGTTTTAAATACACCGGTTTGCCGCCGCTGAGGGTGATAATCGGCACATATGCATCATAGGCCGGTTCAAAGACTATCACTTCCTCCCCAGGTCGAACGACGGCGGTAATTGCGGCAAAGATGGCTTCAGTTGCACCGGAGGTGATGGTGATATCGGTTTCCGGGTCAACTTTGACAGCGTAGAGTTCGGCCGTTTTTTCGGCTATCCGTTCGCGCAGGACCGGCACTCCCTGCATGGGGGCATACTGATTGTGGCCGGCACGAATGAAATTGTCGACCAGCGCCGCAAGCTCGGGCGGGACGTCAAAGTCCGGGAAACCCTGAGACAGATTGTAGGCACCATGGTCATTGGCCAGTTTGGTCATTACCGAAAAAATTGTGACGCCTACCTCCGGTAGTTTTGACTGGAATTGCATGGCTTTTGTTTCCTTCGCGGTTCGTGAACTACCTTCTTTCAACTCGTAGCATCCAACACAATTACACGGCGGAGCATACGAACAAGCAGGTGTCTTGTCAAGCCTCGCATTGACTGTTTGGTTATTGTGTGTAATTAGTATTGAGTCGGTTGAGCCCGTTTAGCCCGTTGGCCGGTTTGCCCGTTGAGCCGGTTTAGCCCGTTTGCCAGAAGAGCCCGTAGAGCCGTGCCTGTCCCGCCGTGGCGGTATTGAGCTGGCTGAGCCAGCTTAGCCAGCTAGACCGTTTGCCGGCTAATACCTGTATATATGAAATTGATATTAAGTTCTGTTTTGCGGGATTTGCCCGGTTAGCCGATGATGCACCTATTCTATATTCCGGACGCGAAGTCATGTGGTGCGGAGCTATTATAGCTGACAATATAAATTTACAAAACCCGAGGCTACCCGCTCATAGAAAAGGTCGAAAATGACAACCTGTTTACGAAACCTGTCGATCGCTGTAATTGTCACCCTAACGGCCGTTTTTTCGGTGAATTCCAGTCGCGCTGCCGGAGCGGTCAAAGGGGTTAATCTGGACCTGATCCACCTGCCGCCCGGATTCGAAATCAGTCTGTATGCCGAGAATGTTCCCACACTCATCGGAAAAAAGAAACTGCTGCCATGAAAACCCAACCGCCATCCCGGAAATCTTCCGATCCGAATGCGTATCACCTTCAGCCCTGCGTTGCGGTCGGTGCCGTCGTATTCAACAATGACAGGGTCCTGCTCGTCCGTCGCGGTCAACCGCCTTCCGAGAATTTTTGGGCCATACCCGGCGGAAAGGTAAAACTGGGCGAAACCCTTCAGGCCGCTGCCGAACGCGAAATTTTAGAAGAAACCGGCTTGAGGATTAAAGCCGGCGAACCTGTCTATACCTTCGATCACTTGGAACGGGATCCAACAGGTAATATTCGCTTTCATTATGTTATCGTGGATTTGATGGCCGATTATGTGGATGGTGAAATCCGGCCGGGTGATGATGCCGCTGAAGCCCGCTGGATATCACGCCAAGAGATTCGGCAGCTGCGGGTCAGCCCGGTAACGCTCGATTTTCTGCGCCGTCAATTCAATTTCGGGGTGTAACGGACAGGCATTCTCTTCAGGGCTCGCTCATCTTTAAAAATCTCATTTCTTCTTGAATCAGGGTTAGAATTATCGCTAAAATCAAGGGAGCGATCGTAAAGTCCATTTCTATCACAATCGACCTTAGACCATGCAAAATGACCGTACGAATTGGAACCGGAAATATGCCCGTGGATCATATCCGAGTACGCCATCCAGGATAGTGAAAGATTATTATCACCTTGCACCTGTCGGCCGGGCGCTGGATATTGCCGCCGGAAGCGGACGCAATGCCCTTTTTCTGGCGAAACAGGGATTTACGGTCGATGCAATGGATATATCAGAGGTGGGCCTGCGGCTATTTGCGGGACAGCATCGGAGCATCAATCAGGTATGCATCGACCTGGATATTTTCGATATCGCCGCAGCTCGCTACAGCCTGATCGTCAACACCAAATACCTTAGCCGGCGTCTATTTCCCTATATTTATGAAGGGCTTGTCGGCGGCGGGGTGCTTATTTTTGAAACCTATACAAAAAGTAAAGCTTTTCGCCCCCAGCGACCTTTTCGTGACGATCATCTTTTAAGGTCCAATGAACTTTTGCACGCTTTTTTGAGACTAAAAATTCTTTTCTACCAGGAGTCCTCGATCCCCGGTCCCGATGACCCTTATCCGCTGACGTCACTGATTGCCGTTAAGAAATAATCCCGGCCTCCTGCAGAAATAAAAAGATATCCTGCCAGAAACGCTCCCAATTCGGCGGACAGTCGTTATGGCCGCAGTCATATGTGATGAATTTTTCGTTTTCGGCGGCCTCGGAAAGTGCCACACCGTGTCGATACGGGATGATTTCATCGTGCCTGCCATGCACGATCAGGATCGGGCCGGGGTAGTTTTTAACCACTTCAAGGTTATCGAAGGGATCTCGCACCAGGAAACCGAGAAAAAGGAACCGGATCGCAAAAGATCGAATGCTGGTGAAGGTCGACACCAGTATCATGGCTGCGCTCGGCCGTGTGGCCGCCAGCGCGCAGACAACGCCACCGCCGATAGAGCGTCCATACAGAATTATTTTCTTCGGATCGACATCCTCCCTGGTGATCAGCCTATCATATGCGGCGGTAAAAGCCTTCGTGATGCTGTTCTGGGAAGGGCGACCGTCGGAGCGACCGTATCCGGGGTATTCGACGAGCAGCACCCCGATGCCCATCTCTGTAAAAGGTTTCAGTTCCAGCGGGGAAAAATCGATGAGTTCGGCATTGCCATGGGCAAATATCACAACCGGCGCCGGGCGGGCGTCTGATGCGGACATCGGTGGTAGAAACCAGGTCTCTATTTTGCCGAAGCTGGTTTCCAGCCAGCTTTTTTCCACTCCTTGGGTGCTGTCCGGCTGCACCGGCGAATACCCGATCTGACCGCGCGGAAATATGATCTGGCGCGCCAACAAATAGACAAGGCCGACATAGGCCACATAGACGATCAAACCCCATAAAGCGTATTTCAGCAGTGCTTGCATATTCATAAATTTATGCATTCGAAGGTGTTGAAGTCGCTATTTTTTCAGCAAGCGCTGGAATTGTCAATATGGACCCGGTGTAATTTTTTCTTAAATAAAAATTATTAAAATGCCAAGCACCAAAAAACAAATCTCAGACAGATGACAATAACCGAATTCCAAAATACAGAGCCGACTTTAACGGTTCCCCGACAGACTTGGCTGCCGACTTGACACCTTGATCAAAATCTCTTACTATCAGCATATACTAAACATTCATTAACATTTAGAGTGATTGAAGGAGGAGTGCATGGCGGAAAAAAAAGTGTATGAATGTAGAAATTGTGGCAACAAATTGGAAGTAGACAGCGCTGATAGCGATGCGCCGGAGTGCTGTGAAGCGCCGATGGAAGAAGCCGAACCCCTGCCGGTGTGCGATCTGAGCACGACTGCTGAACATTCAAGGTTTGATGATATGGGGGAACCCTGCGACGACGGACGGGCCGGCAAATAGCAGACAACCGACAGGATCAATGCCTGCGCCAGGGCAAGTTTCACCGATCCTTGCCGGTACTTGGGATCACCCGTTCACCTCCGCTGTTGCGGATCGAGCGGCAATAGCCATACTGCTGATTTAGACTGATCATCCGTTCCCTGTAAATACAAAGCCTCCGCGAACAATTGTGCTTCCGGAGGCTTTTGTATTTTGCGGGAAGCAAGGAAAGCGACAATGTTCAATGAAATCCTGGTAGCGCTTAAATTTTCACCCGCCAGCCTGTTTGCCCTAGAACAAGGGATCCAAATGGCCCGCATACACGGGGCAAACCTGCATGTGTTCCACGCCATGGATTATCGTTTGCAGGAACTGGCGCAAACCGATCCCAAAATAATCGAACACAGGCAGGCGATTGAAAGAAAGTTTGAAACCGAACTGAGACCGTTGTTCAGTGACCTGACAGATGTTTCTTTTGAATTCTTCCCGGCAGATCCTGCCCTGCAGGCCTGCCGAATTGCCAAGACCATCCATGCGGATTTGATCATACTCGGCTGCCATCAGCCGATGCGCAAGGTTAGCATGGGGCGCATTGATTATGTCGGCATGACCATTCTGGAAAAAGCACCGTGTCCGGTAATGCTGATCCCTTTTGCCGGATAGCTTAAAAAGGCCAGAAACTATTGTCGTGCCAGATGTTTTCGGTAAGTTCGCGATCCATTTTTGCCAGAAAATCAAGATGGGTTTTCTCCCAGTCCGCCAGCCATCGATAGAGGTCTCTTTCTCCCGGGTCATCGGCAGCTTTGGCTCTTTGCGAATACAGGGCAATTGCATTTTTCTCCATTGCCATCGCAGCTGAAATAGCCGCCGCTTCGAAATCAGCAGCAGAAATTTGCTGTTTAATTTCATCGTTGAGTACCGCTGACGGCAGGTTGCTCGAGTATTCATTCTCATAGTCGGTTGATTTGAATGTGTTGGTTTCCTGGTAGTGCTTAAATTGTTCGGTTAAAATCTGAACATGATTTTTCTCTTCTACAGCCATCATGTCGAAAAAACGTTTTGCGGCCTCGCTCGGGGTTTGTTCAGCAACTTTTTCGTAAAACGCCTTTCCGCGTTTCTCCAGCAAGATTGCGCTTTTTAAAATATCCAGTGCGGTCTTGTCATCCATTGAATCCCTCCTTGATTATAAGCGGCGTTTCCGAAAATTTTCTAAATAGTCAATTTCATGTATTCAATGACGTGTTTATTCAATGCAATTTGCAGCAGCTAAATTTGGAAGCGACTAAAGTTTAAAGTAATTTCTTATCACATTGATGCCTGCTTGTACTCAGCAATAGGCACATAATAGGCACACGGGATAGTTTTGGCAATATCCAAATCATTGTCGCAAAGCGATTTCGTCAAACAGTTCGACGAGCGGGCGTTCATACCAGCTATTCAAGGAAATGCCGGTAATAAATCCATTGTGTCCACCATAAGGCTGAACAACAAGGCGGGTCACATCGTTCAATTTTAGTCGAGTGAAGTCTTCAACCGGTATGATCGGGTCATCGGCGGCGGTAATAAGCGTGGTTGGGATTTGAATATCCACCAGGGCGTCGTTGGTGAGGGTGTAATCGGAAAAATATTCCCGTGCATTTGCATATTCGCTGTAGCGCTCGAGTAACGCTTCGGTCAGGGAGCGGATGGAGCGTCGCTTCAGCACCTGGTTGAAATCATATCGATCAGGAAAAAATGCCTGTTTTTTCTGAAGAGAGCGGCGCCATTTTTTCATAAAATACCCAAGGATGTAGGTACCCGCATCGATTCTGTCGGTCGCTTTGTCCGGATCCAGTACCGGACTGATACTGATGATGTGCTTCAGATTCAGGATCGGCTGCTGCGTGCACCGGCGTGCGATGCGCAATGCGAAGTTACCGCCCAGAGAAAATCCGACGATAAAAGCCGGCGCATTCGGCATTAACCCGGCTGCCTTTTTAGCGCCTTCGAAAATTTCATCTAAAAGCGTGGCATAGAAAAGACCGGCGTTTAGGTGATGGCTTTCACCGTGATCTCTGAAATTCAACCTGAATAGCGCATACCTTTGTTGATATAGATATCGGCCGGTGCATAGAATATAGGTTGAATCGGCGCTGCCTTCCCAGCCGTGCAGCAAGATAACGAGTCCCTTGGCGCTGTGCGAATTTTGGGGTGAGTGGTGCCCAAGAAGGCGAATGCCGTTGCCGACTTCAAGCACCATTTTGCGGGAAGCCTGACGCATCGGATTCTTTTTCCAGGTACGGATTTTGCTGCTGGACAATATGGTTTGCAGGTGGGGGTTGCGGAAAGGCGGCAACGGACGCAGACGTTCTGATAACAGCATGAATGTATCAATCCTCAACCAGGGCGCAGCCCAGTTCAACCGCACGGTCCATTTTAATTTTGGACATGTTCAGAACCAGGTCGTAATTAACGGGCAGATCGTAATCTTCATAGTGGAACAGCTTCATTAACTTCAGTCTTCTTTTTCCTTGTTTGATCACAGCCTCGCGCGCCTGATCATACGAGAGCTCATAATTGTCCTGGATGAATTTTATTCTATCTTCCTCTTCGGCCACCAGAAGCACATGGTGGGTATCCGGGTAGTCATTTAAAATAAATTGGGCGCCTCTTCCCAGGATAATCACATTCCCTTTTGCGGCAATTTGAGGGATAATTTTGCGCAGCAACTCAGCATACTGCTGATCGTTCATATCCTTGCGCTTCGAATCGAAGATCCGATCGATAAATCGTTTGGGCGATAATGCACCGGCCGATGGTGGTGTGCTCTCGGGATGTTCGGCTTCAAAATAACGAACGCCTTCATCCGACAGTTTGGCCAGATCTGTCAGTTGTTCAATTATTTCTTCGTGAGCAATGGCATAATTAAGGCATGCCGCCACCTTCTGGGTCAGCGTCTTGCCCCCCGCACCGAACTGCCTGGATATTGTTAGGACAGCCATCCACACCCTCCTTTCCCAGGTCACGTGCTGATAGGGACCATACTGGCTAAAACCGGTTCGGTCAAGCGATAACCATGCCATTCATCTGTTGGATTGACACGCTTACGGTAATTTTTTATACTCATGTGCAAATTCATCGGCTCACGGATGGACGGCCGGCCTTTAATCAAACATAGAAATCCTGGTCCTCCCTCCGGGCTGTAGGCCTACGGGCCGGAAGCTGGGCCAGGTCAGAAGCAACTGTCTCTGCCGTAAACAAATATCTTGGGGTGATGGAATGATGGAATAGTGGGTTCATAAGAATGAGATCTTTTTAGATCGATTTTCTAAATGATGGTTTAAGATCAAGATAATTTCCGATTTTAAACCCAATATTCCCTGGCCCAGACCGATTATATGAAGTCTTCGTGTTACTAATGGATGTCAAATCTTACACCAGAATCAGAAAGTTATAGGTTGGTCGCACCAGGGCGGGCCATTATTCCATCATTCCATTATTCCGTTGGATATCTAAAGGTTAAACTCCACCCCTCTCTCCGAGCTGTAGGCTCTACGAGCCGGAAGCTGGGGTGATATCAAAGCCGGGTCCTTGGGCCCGGATTCTTTACTATTCGCTGTCAGATAAACGTTCCATATGGAGTTTTTTGATCACAGCTTAGGGACGGGAATTCGGCGAGCTCAGTCGCGCCGACTCAAAACGCCCCCGCAACTGTGATAGAAAACCTCTGCACTAAATTAATGGAGTATGTTTTCGAAAACTGCTATCATTATCAACAGCGCATGATTCGCAATCTGCAATCCACCGCAGCTAAAGAGAATACTGTCACCGATGGCTAAAATCGTCGATTTGCAATCGTATCGCTCCCGAGTAATTGCCGAGAAAGTATTTGGCCCCTGGAGAAGGCGCTTTAAGGAAACGTACGATGAAAAAACAGGGCCGGCGGATCTTTCGGCCCGTACCTTGTTTCTGCTGGCTGAACCCGGAGATAAGAGCACCCTTGCGTTTTATGAACTTGTAATGGGTGCGCTCGAGTTGGGGCAAGCATCTATGTTCTATTACATGGGCAAAGGTGAGCAATTGAAAGTGGTGGATGTTCATCTCTTCCTTACGGACCAGATTCGCTACGAACTGATGCACCGGCTGGGATGGGTAGCGAGTTTTCCGTGCCAGAGTCTCACCTTCCTCGAGATGATTCACGGCGCCGATCGGTTGAAGCTTAAGTTGCGCGGTAATCCTCCCCAATTGGCAGAATCGCACACCGATTATGATCACTTCACTGGTCTGACCATGATGGATAAAGAAGCGTTTATTCGCCGCATGTTGCCGAAAGCGCTCGAAGCCTTCAAGGAAATCATGCTGTAAATGCGTGCAAGCATAAAAAACGCGAGCGGATGCGCCACATCGGCCCCAAGTCTTGCGGCAGCAGTATTCATTCACCGCTGCTATTGCGGGACATAGCCGAACCATTTTCTGAAAAAAATATCGTAATAGCCTTCTTCCATGATTTTTAGAATTTCTATACTGACCTTCTCTCTCAGGTCACTGCCTTGCTGGAGGGCAATGCCGTAGTACTGGCTCTGATGGCTCCGGCCGACGATTTTGGCAATGTCCTTTCCATCCGTATTGATATAATTTAAAATGGAAGGTGAATCGAAAATGACGGCATCCACCTGGCCCTGTTGCAGGGCACGATACGCTTCATCAATGGTTCGGAAAAGACTTACCTGCTCGGTTTGAATATTTTTCACGAATTTGGCGCTGGTCGTTGCCTGCTTGGTGGCAACCACTTTTTTGTCGAGGTCTCCGATATCTGAAATTTCATTGTCGGCAGCACGCACCAGAATACGCAGTTCCGATTCAAAATACGGGAATGAAAAATCAATCTGTTTTTCTCTTTGGGACATGATGGTAATTCCGGCCAGAGCTACATCGATTTTTTTATTGACCAGAGCAGGTATCAGATCTTTAAACTCCATGCGCACCAGCTTGTAATTCAACTTAAGCCTTTTAGCAATTGAAGCCCAGAGTTCAATGTCAAATCCGGTGTAGTTTCCATCCGGCCCAATAAACACGAATGGCTTAAAACCGGTATCACAACCGACGATCAACGGTTTGGCCTGGATAGATCCAACCCCGACGATCAAGACAATCCACAACAACATCAACACTTTTAGATTGAAACGCATATGTTCCCCTCTTTCTTGTCTTTTATTACAACCCTGTAGGTTCACCCGTGCTAAGATTTTTATCAGATAGAGAGATGAAATTCAAACTATCCTTGGATCAGCTCGAAAATCCCCTGTTCCATCAGAAATGTAATCAGCCTTCACAGCTTATCACAGTCATTGGCCCGGAAATATGTCAGCTCCCAGATCCATTTTTGCGAATCGTGGCGAATGATATAAATCGCTTCATCGTCACCGCGAACTTTGAAATAACGGTAATCCGGTGACAGCCAGCGATCGATCACCTCGATTACTTCGACCATATGCTTTTCAAACTCAAGCTTGCGTGGTGTCTCCTCGCCGCGGTAGCCCGCGTAACAATCGACTTTTAATTCCATTATATTCTCACAAGTGAAACTTGTACTGTCGGTTTATTTTCTATTGTTTCACACGCCGGCTGCCGGCACAGATCAAGGCAACCGCATAAGATGCCAGGGCCGCCAGCATGATGTAAGAGATGCCCAGGCTAAGGGCTATTTGCGCGGATACGATGGCGGCCAAGACAGAACTGCATCCGTTGGCCGTCCAGGCATGCGTTCGCGCTACCGGGCTTTGCAAAAAGCATCGCATGCCGAGCGGAAACGGAAAACCGACGAGTATGCCCGCTGGCGCCAGCATAACCACGCTTAAAATATAGCGCCAGATTTCCGGTTGCTGCAACATTTTTTGCAAAATCTTTTCCGCTCCCAGTACAAAGACTATCAATGTCCCGGTCAGTAAGACAAGCGACACCAGCAGGCCCCGCTGTTGCAGACGCTGTGAAATAAAGCCGCCGATGCCTGAAAAAATAAGCATACCGGCTAGAACCACGGTAAAACTGATCACCGGATTACCGAAAAGGAGAATGAACTGCTTGATAAAATACAATTCGACAAACATAAAACCGGCCCCGACGGCGAGAAAATAAGCGATTTGAACCCACAATGGTCGGCCGCCGCTTTTCCTGACCGCCAGTGACGGCAAACCCAGCAGAAGGACTGTTATCAGGAACGCTTCCACCAATACGACGGCAATCACGATTTCACTTGACATCAACAGCGCGTACAATCGACTTCCCATACTCTGATAGAGCTCTGTGAGCCGGTTCCATTTGAGAATTCGTGCCGGAAATGGCCGATCGTCGGTTTGCGGAGCCACATCCAGCGGATACGCTTTAAAGTATTGTGCTTTTTGGCCGGTTTTGTAAGCCTGATACAGTCGATCGATTTCAAAAAAATGGTAGGGTTCATCGAAAACCGCATAGCGGTTGGCTAATTTCGGATCGATTTCAGGCATGAACACGAGATCAAAATTGCGTTCATCGGCAAAAGCCATCAGGCGTTCACGCTCACGCAATGGACTGCGGAATATCAGCAGGGTGTAAGTATCCCAATTTCGCAGCAAGGCTATGTGCTTTTCAGGATTTTCGACACCATCGGCTTTCAGGGATTCGTAGGCAGTTGCCCACAGCCGCAGGCTGTCTGAAGGCGGCAGGAGCAGCTTGCGTGCAATGATCAAAACACCTCTGGCGGTCAGATGAGCGAGATATTCTTTTATCGAATCGATGCTAAAAAAATATTCCTGGTTCAGTGCTGCACTGCCGGTTAATGATGTCCCCCAGCTTTCGATATGAATGATGTCATAGCGCTGCTGGGATTGACCCAGAAATTCCCTGTAATTGCGATTGACCACCGGCACGCTGTAGTTGCCTGCGATAAATCCTGCATAATCCGGGTTTTGTTCGATGAGCGTGATCGACTTCGCTCCTGATGCCGTTGCACAGGCCAGGCTTAAGCCGCCGCCTTTCTGAATCAGGAGTACCTTCTCGGGATCAGAGACAATGAAATAACCGGCATAAGGCAGCGTGTATGTGGCAAATATGGCATTTTGCCGGGTCAAGTTCAGGTAAACCACCAGTCGGTTGTCGCCGTCTCTGAATGCTGCGCGTTGGGCCGGCAGCCTGTCGGTAAATTTAAGGCTGATACCGGGTGCATAGCGAATGTAGGGGCTGATGATCTCGTCGGTCCTCCCCCTGATGCTGTTTCTGGTTTTTGTTATTTTTGTATCGGGAAGGCGCACGGCTTGACTCAATGCTTTATAGGCAGAAGGTCGAACGAAAATAAATTGGACCGCCGGGGTGTTGATCAGAATGTAGCCAATCACAATCAATAATAGGCCCGCTGACGGGATCAAATACTTTTTAGGTTCAGAATGCGGCGGCCGTCGCGTTGGGGAATACTTCTCCGCTTTCAATAAAACTGGGATGGCGATTAGCGGAACAACAGCTGCAAGAATAATAAGTGTGCCCTCATCAAAAAACGGCAGGGCTGCAGCGGGCAGCACGGCGCCACATGCTGATCCGGACATGCTGGCGCAATATGCATAGCCGGTTTTTTCAGGCAAGGCGGCATAGGCAATGGAGATAACCAGTCCGGCAATAAAGAACGGTGCTGCCAGAAGGACGAATGCGATCAAAAGGTAGACGGACTGAATCGGTTCCAGGGGCAGCTTGAAATAGTCTAGCGGCAGGCTGTTCAACACCAAAAAGGATGCTATCGTGCCGGCCGTGTACAGCAGTATGAACACAGAAACAGCATCACCGGCTGCCAGTCGCTTTTCCCATCCTTTGCGCCGGGTGTCCAGGATACTCAAGCAGGTTCCGGCCGCGGCAAATCCGAACAGGGCGATACTGATGATCATGAATGAGAGATGATTCCACTGATTAATCGAGAAAACCCGGGCCAGAAGAACTTCGAATGATAGAGATGAAAGGGATAGTAGAAAGATTGAGATGAAAATCATTTTGGTCCGTGGTGGGGCCCGTTGGGCCGGTTCGTAAGATGAGCCGGCTGAACACTTCTTTATAAGAATAATCGGCCAGTAAACCTCCTCCGGGCATAACAGGCGTAACAGGCTCAACCGGCTCAACGGGCGTAACGGGCTCAACCGGCAAACCGGCCAGTATGCAGGATAGAAAAGTTTAATTCGGCATCGCTACTTTCACTTCTTTAATGCACGGCCGGTCATGGGCACAAACAAAACGCCGGTGATGTTTTTCTGAATAATGTCATCTCCTTTTTTTGTGACCAATACCAAATACTGGTAGTGGAACGGATGGCCCAAGGGAAGGATCAGTTTGCCGCCGTTCTTTAATTGTCTGATCAGGGGCGGCGGGACGTGATCCACCGCCGCCGTAATCATGATGGCGTCAAAGGGTGCCTGCTCCTCCCAGCCGTAATAACCGTCGTTCCGGCGGGTTTTGACGTTGGTAAAATCCAGGGCTTTGAGCACTTCGGTCGCCTTCTTGTACAACTTTTCTTTGATTTCGATCGTGTAGACCTCGGACGTAATCTGGGCCAGGATGGCCGCCTGATAGCCCGAGCCGGTTCCGATCTCCAGAATCCGTGAATCAGCGTCCAGACGCAGACTTTCGGTCATCAGGGCCACGATGTACGGCTGGGAAATGGTCTGTCCTTCGCCGATGGGAAGGGGACGGTCGGCGTAGGCATTCGACCTGAGCCCGCGGGGTACGAACAGGTGACGGGGAACCGTGCGCATGGCAGCGAGCACCTTCTGATCCGAGATGCCGCGGTTTTCTATCTGATAGCGAACCATCTGCTCCCGGGCCTGTTCGTATTTAGCCGAATCGCCGGATATGTCGGCTAAAACCGGTCCGCAGAGGCAATAAAAAATGATGCATGCAAGGCCTAAAGTTTTCATTTTGTGGGCGGTCCGGGTAGAGGGTTTGTTGATGAATAATTATCTACAACAGAGATCCTGAATTGGCAACTATTTTAAAACACTGCTACTAAAATATTGATTTTTTTTATGATTTTGTATATATTTATAAGACTTTTTAGCCAAGTAACCGACGCTGTGAGAGGAGACAATGAATGGCTTTGTTTAAAAAAAATCAATCACTTGACCATGATCCGGCTTTCACCCTGACCTTGCCCAACGTGCGCAAAGGAACGACCTATCTGGGAAAAAACTTAAATATTAACGGTAACATCAACGGAGAAGATGATGTCCAGATTCTCGGCAACCATAACGGTAATGTTGAGCTTTCAGGAAAATTGGAAATTCATGAATCAGCGGTTGTGCGTGGGATCGTCAAGGCCAAAAACATTATTGTGAGCGGACTGGTCGAAGGTGATCTGGATGCCGACGAGAAATTAACGATTCAAAATACCGCCAAAGTTACCGGTAATATTAAAACACCGGTCATCACCGTGCATGAAGGCGCCTTTTTTGAAGGCGAAGTAAAAACGAACAAAGACTGAGGCGCACAAATTAGAAATCTAAGCCTTCCGCCATCGATTGCAACTGAAAAATACCATATAGGAGTAATTACATGGACACGCAAACGCCTGCTAGGCCTACAGTTTCAACCTCCCTTGTCAGCCAGAAAGTGACAGTCGAGGGCGATATTCAGGGAACTGAAAATATTCAAATTGACGGGCAAATCAAAGGATCGGTAAAATTAAACGGCGATATCATTATCGGCCCCACCGGCGTTGTAGAGGCTGATATCGAGGGTACCAACATAATCATTAGAGGCTCGGTGAAAGGCAACATCATCGCCCGGGAGCACCTCGAGATTCATTCATCCGGTAATATGACGGGAGATATTTCCGCCAGATCCATAGATATCAAAGAAGGTTCTTCGTTTGAAGGTCGCTCCCGCATGATTAAATCCGGCCAGCAGCGCACAGCCCCGGTTTCGCCTCCTGTCGCTGTCGAGCAACCCACCAAAAACGTCGATCAGACGCCCCAGGTCTGATACGAAAGTGATGCATTCTGTTTTGTGTGTTCCCGTGATTTGAATATATTGCTGCCCCAAGGGATCAATCTGTTTTGGTAATCAACCATCCGGAATAGACAAGGATTCGTACGATGACAGCCAACCTTCGCGGTCTTGTTTGCGTGCTGCTGATAATTGGGTGGTGCGGCTGTTCGACGCGGATGCTGATGATCGATGAATTCACAGATATAATTGATACCGGTGTCATCGCATTTGAGCAGGACGATGATCTGCAAATGCTTGCAGAAGCATTTCCGGCCAACATAAAACTGCTGGAAGCGATATTGGCCAATGATCCGGACAATGTGCGCTTGCTTACTTTGTTGGCTCGTCTGTATGGCAGCTATACCTTTGTCTTTTACGAAGACAGGCTTGAAGCCGCTGCGTTGACCGGCGCGATGCCCGGCGGCGACCGGGGCGACAGCCAGGCCCTTGAACAAGCCGCTGTCCGGTATTATGCTAAAGGAACCGAATATGCATTGCGCGCACTCGAAGTTCGCTATCCCAACTGTCGCGATAAAATAGCAAAAGTGTCGACGGCCGGTCGCTTTATCGAGTCTCTGGATAGCGCCGATGTCCCGCCGCTTTTCTGGTATGGTTTCAACCTGAGTGCATATGTGAACCACAATCGCGATTCGGTCAGGGTAATTGCCAGGGCGCACCTAATCGACAAGGCGATGAAACGTGTACTGGCACTCGATCCCGAGTATTATTACGGCAGTGCCCATCTGATTCTGGTGGCCTTTTATGCGTCGCGATCCCCCATGATGGGTGGTGATCTCGATCTGGCTGCCCGGCATTATCAAAGCCTGAAAGAATTGCACTGTAATCGGTTCCTGCTGGCGGATTTGTTTTATGCCCGCTACTATCTGTACCAGAAACAGGATCGCCGGCAATTTGTCCAGGTTCTGACCAACATCATCGACCATGGGCAAGGCGATATGCAGTACCGGCTATTTAAGAGATATAGTCAATAGTTGTGTATGAAGAAATTAGGCGGCAATCCGTTTTTCTTCGACACCATTGACAAATTTAACTCCTCTAATTACTTCTGCCAGGCGTTGCGGATGGTGAAGTC
>Ga0126331_1000353_pt1 | contig 16192 bp, 16 predicted proteins | sample InaspJWI98metaG_FD_96379 | JGI IMG/M metagenome (GOLD analysis project Ga0126331, IMG submission 96379) | Marine gutless worms symbiont microbial communities from Oahu, Hawaii - Inanidrilus sp. 2 OAHU.JWI-98 metaG | ecosystem: Host-associated > Annelida > Digestive system > Unclassified | place... | reverse complement strand
TATCCTGGTTCATGGGTGGTGTATCCTTTCCTTTTTAGTGTGGCCGGTTGACTGCTGCTAACAATCTACCGGTGGATACACCGCCTTTTCCTTTAAACACAACTTTTAAATATAACTCGAAATCCTTTTCACTGAGCACCATGAGGCACACCAGGCATCCGCTTTTTATCCTTCTCCCTTTAACGAAGCAGCTATATTAACCGTTGATGGTGTGGGCGAATGGGCTACTGCCAGTTACGGAATTGGGGAGGGAAAGAATCTTACCATTCTAAAAGAACTGCATTTCCCAGATTCTCTGGGTTTGCTTTATTCGGCATTTACTTTTTTTACAGGTTTTAAAGTAAACTCAGGTGAATACAAGCTAATGGGTTTAGCACCTTATGGTGTGCCAAAATTTAAAGATATTATCCTTTCGGAGTTGATGGACTTGAAGGGAGATGGTTCACTCAGGCTAAATCTTTCATACTTCGATTTTTTAGGTGGCCTGAAAATGACCAATAACCGTTTTGCCGAACTCTTTGGTGGTCCTGCACGTGTGCCTGAAACAGAAATCACCCAGAGGGAAATGGATATTGCAGCAAGCATTCAGTCCGTTGCGGAAGAGGCAATGCTTAAGATGGCAAATCACGTTTACAAAGAAACCAATCAAAAACATCTTTGTCTTGCTGGTGGCGTAGCTCTTAATTGTGTTGCGAACGGCCGCATATTGCGAGAGGGTCCATTTGACGACATTTGGATACAACCAGCTGCCGGTGATGCAGGCGGTGCATTAGGGGCCGCTCTTTGCGTTTGGCATCGTTATATAGGTAAAGAAAGAAAAAATGATACCGGGTATGACACCCAGCAGGGTTCATATCTCGGACCTTCTTTTCCCAAGCAAACAGTAGAGAAATTCCTCGGAAGCAATGGTTATGTCTATCACGAACTATACTCAGATAAAAGAGCAGTAACAATAGCTGAGCTGATCGCTGATGGAAAGATAATAGGATATATGACAGGACGGATGGAGTTCGGGCCTCGAGCCTTGGGTGCAAGAAGCATCATCGGAGATGCAAGAAGGCAGGATACTCAGACAGTGATGAATCTCAAAATAAAATATCGGGAATCCTTCCGACCCTTTGCTCCTACTGTGCTTGAAGAGAAAGTTTCAGAATACTTTGAGACAGATAGACCTAGCCCATATATGCTTCTAGTTGCCAATGTCAACACGGAGAGGTGCTTGCCGCAGGCTTATAAAGATGGAATATCGATGATGGAACGGCTAAAAATGAAACGAAGTGATATACCTGCAGTCACCCATCTTGATTATTCCGCCCGCCTTCAAACGGTAAATAAAAAGGATAAGCCGGATTATCACGAAATTATCTCTGAATTTGAGAAACTTACCGGATGTGCCGTAATAGTTAACACAAGTTTTAATGTGCGTGGCGAACCTATCATCTGTACTCCTGAAGATGCCTATCGTTGTTTCATGCGAACCGAGATGGATGTTTTGGTTATAGAAAATTTTATCCTGTTTAAAGAAGAACAACCACCCTGGAGAGAAAAAGGAGATTGGAGAAGTGAGCTTGAACTCGACTGATATTAAACAGATACGAAAATTTGGACTAATCGCCCTTATTTTTTTTGGTTGTCTTTGTGCCGTAGGAATTTGGTTGGAGAAAGCCCTTCCAACCTATCTTTTTGGAATTCTGTCAGCATTAGGACTTGGATTTATTTTATTTCCTCACCAATTAAGGCCTGTTTTTTTTGCATGGCTTAAAATAGCCCATTTCCTCGGCAGAGTCGTCACCACCTTCATTCTTACCTTAACCTACTATCTTGTGATTACCCCGGCAGCTCTCATCAAGCGCATATTTGGTGGTACTCCTCTTCCCATTAAACCTGATAAAAATGTTTCATCGTATTGGGTGACCCGTAAAGAAGCTGTTCAATCAAAAGAACAATTCTTAAAAAGATTTTAAAATGGAAAAAAATGGCGAACCAAAACCTTATAATTGAATTTTGGGAATTTTTGAGGGTTAGAAAACGTTTTTGGCTACTGCCTATTATCTTGGTTCTACTTCTATTTAGTGCTTTAATAGTTTTTACCGAAAGCAGTGTTATAGCACCATTTATCTATGCGCTGTTTTAACGAAAATTTCCATTTCGAATATCGGATATCATCAAAGGGAACCATGATTAGGATGCGCATTGATTTCTGATCGTTACCACTATTTGCATTGACTTTACACATAGGAGTATCCCCATATGCTACAACCAATTCCGCCCTCGCTAAACGGGTATTAACTGATTCCGCTAATGTACATTTCCATATCCTGGTCTGCAGGTGAAGCTGATACACATTTCACCATTTTCGAATTATCAGCGCAGAAAAAGCAATATCTTATCTTCTCTCTTACTGACTTATAGCGTTTGTCATAATAATGTTCCGATACCGGTGGTTTTACGATATTTTCCGGACCATCACGACGTTGATGGCTCGACGCAAACGCTATATTTTTATTAATTTGAAATGTCCGTTGCATCTTTGACAAAAATAGGCCCCACAATAGTACAGCCCATGGTGGGATGTCTGTTATGGGTACGGTCGATGCTCGACTCAACGGCTTTGATCCCTTACAATTATTGGTTGATTGGGACTATGGCCAGGTCAGCACCCTTTCAAATGGCCAGAAAGTCCGTGATTAGGGGAATTGTCGAGTTTAAATTCCAATCTCCCGGCAAATTACCTGCGTTCTGGCAGGGTGTGCCAATGACGGCATTCATTGCCGTGATCACGTTGCTGGTGTTGTTAGCGATGGCGACTACCACCTCCAAAAATCGATGAAGGTCTCTACAGTGCCGACGGCATCACCGAGGATCCGGCCGACGACATGTTTGTTGCCTATGACCTGGAAGCAAACGCAGACTTTATCACCGCCAGAGATTTCCATCTTCGCCACCTCAAACATTTTCAAGGTATTCAAAGTGTCTCTGTCACAACATTTCAAGAAAAAGTGAAAGGAAAATAAAAGCGATATATGGTTGCAGTACGGATCAGAATCTGCTCTTATACCCGCAGCAAGTCTATATTTTATCCTCCCCCCTGCACCCTGTGTCACAAGGAGCGGTCCGATTCGTTCATCGGTAGTACATAACGATTCGCTGCACGAATGGATGAACAGGAATATAGGATAGCAGACTGGAAACAAGCAGCGGTTCGGGGAAACCGAATATATGTCGGGCGCCACCATCCCGCCGCCGGCAAAGGCCGTGGTCTCGAGATGTTCTTGGTGATGCTGATTCTCGATAATGCGCGCGTTATCCGCCGGTCAGGGGCATCATGATTTCAATCCGGTCGTCGGGCCGAATCTGGTCGGTCTCGTTGAGGACCTCTCCGCCCCTGAGCAGCAGCAAGTGGTGGAAGGTCTCTTCCCCACTTGAGCGAACATGACGGTTTAATTCCGGGAAACGTTGGACCAAATGTTTTAGAAATTCTTCGACCCCCACCGATTCGGAGAGGTTAAGCTCATCCCAGATTTTAGCGTTTGAAGTTTTTCGACCGCCAAAGGGCGGATGGAGACGAATCCACATGGCCGCTGACCTCCGGTTAAGGCAATTTCAGGCGCTCGATGGTTTCTTTCAGCGGGATTCCATCTGAGGACCATCCACGGGTCTGATAATATTCGTCAAGCATGCGTTCCAGGGGCGGCAGGTTGGGCGTATAGCCATCGGCGGTCTTGGCCAACTTTAATATTCTTTTAGGCAGGGTGTCGGTGGCGCGGTCAACGCCCCGGTTCACGTTGATCAACCGTTTCAGATTGAATGATTTTTCACCAAGCGCGATCAAGTCATGGAGGCTTTCTTCGCGTCCGGTGACAAGGCGGAATCCTTCTGTAACCGGACCCATGGTCCAACCGCCGTTCTGGGCGAACTTGCAGCTTTTAACTGAATCCAGCACATTCATGATGTTCTGGGTCCAGGCTGCCAAAGCGCCTTTTCCGTCCACTTCAAAGCGGCCCATGGGCTCATGATCCAATTCGGGTACTTTGAGCCGGTGCTCATATAGATGCGTCTGGCCGGATGTGTGATGGGCACCGCGATTGGATGTGGCATATGAGCACGCCAGGCCGTTGTAGGCCCGCGGATCGTGAGCCGGAATGGACAGGCCTTTGACGTGAATGGCGAACTCTTCGGACGCGGGTCCGATTTCGCTGACGGCATGGTTGAATCCTTTATTCAGCGCCGCACCGATGTGGCGGTTTTCACCGATCATGCGCACGCATTCCAGCATGGCATCAGCATCTCCGAATTGCAGCGGCGTCCCGCCGGTATCCGCTTCCGTAATCAGCCCGGCTTCAAAGCATTCCATGGCATACGCGGTTAAGGCGCCGGCATCAATGGTATCGATTCCGTATCGGTTGCAAAGCTCATTGGCCAGACACACTGCTTCGACATTATCCACCAGACAGTTGCCGCCGAGCATGTTCAAAGTCTCGTATTCAGGACCGCCGCCAATCACGGTTTTGTAAGGTCCCTCTTTGACCTGGACGGTGTTGCCACAGCCGATGACGCATCCGCCGCAGAAATAGGGTCGCAGAATGATGCCGCGCTCCACCTGGGCCGGACCGGACAATTTAGCAGCGCCCGCTTCCCAGCGATGGGGATACTTCCAATTCTGTAAAGGCGATGATCCGATGTGTTCGGCGACCTGAACCATTCGAGCCGTTCCGTATTTGCGCATATCCTTGAGGCGCTCGGCGGCCATGGCGGCATGTTTTTTTACCAGCGCTTTCAATCCGGCTTCATCGTAGATCGACACCTTGCCGCTGCCGCGCACCACGACGGCCTTGAGCTTCTTGTCCGCCATGACCGCACCCAATCCGCATCTGCCCGCGGCACGCGCTTCGGCGCCATCATGCATCACGTTGGCGATCAGGGCGCCGCGCATCGCCGCTGTACCGATGCAGGCAGTATTGGCTTTGGGATCGGTCTCCGAAGCAATGACCGGCGCCAGTTCATACGGATCGAGCTCCCAGATGTGTTCAGCCGGACGAAGTTCGGCCTGGCCGTCGTGTACCCACAAATATACGGGAGAGTTGGATTTATTACGAAAAACAATGCCGTCAAAACCGGCCTTTTTAAGCTCCTGTCCCCATTTGCCGCCTACATCCGATTCACCGTATATACCGGTAAGCGGCGACAGCGAAACCAGCTGATGCCTGCCGGATGTGATGGCGCGGGTGCCGCAAACCGGGCCGGTCATGAAAATAAGCGGGTTCTGCGGATCCTGGGGTCGGGTGGAGGCATCAATTGCCTCATAGAGGTAGCGCGTGGCTAATCCTGTGCCACCGATATAGTCCTTGGCCCAGTCCATATTCAATGGTTCTACCTGGACGTCATTTGTGCTCAAGTCGACGATTAAAAGCTTTCCTGTATACCCGAAAATTGACATATTTCCCTCTCGTTACTTTTCAAGCCCCCATTTTTTATTAAGTTCTGTAAAACGCGATCTGTCAAAATCTCGGCCTTTAAGTTCCGGACTGTCAGGTGCATACCGGTGGGCCCGGAACAACATTACTACCGGGACTCCTTTAAAGTCATACACAAACGGGCTGATCCATTCCCAGCAGATCTCACCATCCCGATTCACTTCAAAAACTCGCCCGCATTCACCTTCACAAATGAGGGTATTTCCGTTCATGAGCCTTTCTGCACCTGCGATATGCAGGCTCATCATACTGAATACAGGAGCCGGTTGGTATTGCCATATGATCTTATCCGTATCCATATCAACCTCAACAACACGGGAACGCGCAATGGGCGGGTGTTTAGCACCATTATCAAATATTAAAACAGTTCCATCCGGTGTAATGTTGGCATCATGCGGATGACTAACCCCCGTCAACCCTCCCCATTTCCAAAGCACTTCTCCATCCGGCCAGGAAATTTTCATGATCTTGTCGAGTTTTTGAGAGCAGATCAGCATGGCGCCATCCGGTGTTCTGTCAACGGAATTAATATGTGTCCATTCAAAAGGAAAATCGATTGGACATAAAAAGTCTTCATCCGGATCAAAATGTTCGTGAGCATGCCAGATATTTACCTGTTCTCTGGCCGGGTTCACTTCCAACAAAGCGTCTGTTAACATCCCTTCTAATCGGGGGCGCCCACCGACACCGACACCCTGTAAGATGAATAACATAAAATCTTTATCGCTTCTTATCTCTTCAACTTGTTCGGGGCTAAACCCGCCTTTAATTTTTTTGGATAGATCTTCGGGCAAGACTTCCCAGATAATGGCCACTGTATTTCCGTTTGGCATCCGGACCATGTCGTGATGAAATGTTTCATGCTCCCAACGCCAGATTTCATTTGAATCCCAATCCAACTCCAACATGATGTCCGCCTTGCCGGATGGTTGGCCGACTTCTACTTTGGTTTCAACGACCGGCTGACCCCTGACAAAAAGATTTCCGTTGGGCAGAAGATAACCGTACCCTGGTTGGAATCCAACCGAATTCCATTCGTGGACAATACATCCCTCTTCATCAAGTAGGTAAACAGCATTCCCGCCGATAGGTGTAATTATCGTGTATCCGCCAAATGATCGGGAGTCTTTGTAAGTAAGACCTGTTTGCCGAAAAGGAGACCAACCCATAATCCATACCTCCAAATTTTTGTGATGTCTCACCGAAAATGCTCTATTTGCCCTGCTGGAAATACTCGCGCGAACTGAGACCAAGCTGTTATTTTCATTATATTGAATGACAATACGATAGTTCAGTTTGTTAATGCCAAATCGATCTTTAATGAATTGCCAAGCGCTTTAAGTTCTTTTACGATGTCTGAGGATAAAGGAATACCGTTTTTCAACCGATCTTTTTCGGTATTAAATTCAGGTTCACCCGGCATAAGGATTTCTTCTGTTGCAGCGGCCTTTTTACTCTTTTTTATACCTGTAATGTATCGGTCCAATTCTCTTTTAAATTCGCCTGTTCCCAAAAAGCAATCAGGATCTAAAGCCATAAAAACATGACAAGTACCTTGTATGCCGGTTTTATCTTCTTCATTCAGGCGTTTAATATGTCTTGAAATTTTTCCCCCGACTAATACCGCTGTTAAAATTTCATGACATAATGCCAAACCATATCCTTTATGTTCTCCGATAGGAATTAAGGTACCGTTGTTCAGATAACCTTTTTCAGGGTCGTCTGTAGGCATACCATTCTCATCCAAGGCCCACCCGAATGGAATTTTTTCGCCTTTTTTGCGTGCGAGATTCAGTCTTCCGGCGGAAACGACACTGCAAGAAAAATCTACAACAACGTTCGGAAATTGATCTGCTGGAAAAGCATAGGACAATGGATTGTTGCCAATAATTCTTTCCCGGCCGCCGAAAGGTGCCATCCAGGGACCGGTATTCGTACATACATATCCAATCATTCCGTTGTTTGCAGCCATCATGGAATAAAGACCCGCGGCACCATAATGGCCGCTGTTTTTAACAGTCACCCACGCAATCCCAAATTCTTTTGCCTTTTTAATGACTTGTTGCATTACGGTATATGCAACGATATGACCCATTGAACCATGAGCATCGGCAAAGGCGACCGGTCCTTTATCTTTTTGGTAAGTCAATTTTAACCGGTTGCGGACATACTTTTTTTGAAGTCTTAATATATAAATAGGTAACCGACTGACACCGTGGGTGCTTATGCCGCGAAGATCGGATTTCGCAAGCAAATCAGATACGATTGACGCCTCCTCCGCCGGAACACCGGCCCTGATATATGCTTCTTTACAAAATTGTTTCAGGTCATCAAATTTTATACGAAGGTCCGTGTCTGCTGACATAAAACCCTCAAATCCTATTAGAGAGTTTAAAAATGTATAGAATCCGAACCCAAGGACCAGGCTTTGGATTGCTCCCAAATGGGGCTTTTCAGCCGTCAGACTAATAAGTGACTAAAGTTCAAAGTGCAACTAAAGTGCCTAAAGTTGTGGTTTCGCTGCGCTCCATCGTTGATAAAAAATGACCGCGCCTTTTAAGGCGTACCTTAACTTTAGGCATTTTAGGCACTTTAGGCACTATCTTTTGAACGGCAGAGCCTATTGGCTCAGATCTGGCAATAATGACCAGGTTTAATTTTTAGAGTAAAACTTAACATCCGGCCGATTTTATGGCCATGGGAATCCTTATCCCACCACAGGCAATAATATCTGTCAAGAAAAAATATAAGTCTTATATAAGATTTAAATCGTTACATGAGTAAATAATATAATACTATAAGAGCTATATTAATAATAATTAAAGATAGATATATTTTTATTTATATCAACTAATGTGTTCATTAATGATTTAATAATCCAAAAAAACATGATGTTTTTTAAAAAACTTATAAATATTTGATTGACCTTCTTGTCACAGTATGCCACTATGCCGATGAATTGATTTTCCTGATCGGATTTACCTAACAACGAAGTTCGCAGCCATCGTTGGGCAAATGATTGGGGACATGTTCGATTCAATATTCTGAAACCAAAAAAGAGAAAGGAGGCTTAATATGATGCGTTCGCACGGTTTTAAATTTATCGCCGTATTTGCTGTATTGGCCCTGGCACTGACAGCTGGAACGGCTATGGCCGGTCCCAAGGTGATGAAGCTTGGTCTGGCCAGTCCACCCAAGGACTGGGCCTATAATTATTCTCCCCACCGTATCTTCAAGGAAATTGTGGAAGCTGAAACCCATGGCAGCGTGAAGGTTGAATTGTATCCCAGCAACCAGTTAGGTGGTGCCAAGGTCCTGATCGGCTCCGTACGCAAAGGTGCGGTGCAAGCACTTTGCCCCTCCACCGGCAAGCTAGAACCTCATTTTTCCAAGGTCAATCTGCTCTATCTGCCGTATTTGTTTCGCAACGAGATGGTGGCCTGGAAAGTGCTGGATGGACCTTTTGGACAAGAATGGGCCGAAGCCTTGCGCAAGGAGACCGGCTTGAGGCTGCTGGCCTTTGGCGAAAATGGCGGCTTCACCCATTTCGTTACCCGGAAGAAGACGATAAAAAGCCCGGCAGATCTCAAGGGTTTAAAAATCCGCACCGAGGATGTACCTGCCATGATGACCATGGTCAAAGCTTTGGGAGCAAGCCCGGTGGCCATTGATTGGCCCGAGATGTACACCAGCCTGCAGACCGGCGTGGTGGACGGTTTTGAAGAAAACGTGGTCACCTTATTTGACTTCAACCTGCAGGAAGTCACTCGCTACATGATCATGGACCGCCACATGTACGCTTCCTTGGCTTTTTGCGTGAATGACAAATGGTTCAGCTCCCTCACCCCCCATGAACAGAAGGTGATTATGCAGGCCGCCAAGGTGATGCGCCAGGCCAGCCGAACCATCTGCCGCGTGAAGGAAAATATCCTTTTGGAAAAAGCGCGCAAGGGAGAGTTCACGGTCTATTACCCCACCGCAGAAGAGTTCAAGCAGTTTCGTGACGCCACCATGGCCCCGTCCCGCAAATATGTCGAAGGGATCGACGGCGTGGGCAAGGAATGGGTTGACAAGTTGATGTCGGCCATTGACGAGGCTGAAAAGGAATTGGGGCTGGAGTAAAACAATATTCGAGCGGTGGTCCTAAATCCGCCGCTCTTTTTTGGCACTTGCATATTGGGAGCTGATCAATGAAGGTGCTGGTTGAAAAAATAAACACATTCCTGGACCGGGCATCCCTGGTCCTGATCGTGATCATGGTGCTATTGGTATGGATGCAGGTGTTCATGCGCTACCTGCTAAATTTTTCACCGTTTTGGATAGAGGCCGCAGCCCGCTACATGATGATCTGGTCATTGCTCATGGCCTCCGCTGTGTTGGTGGGCAGCAATGGTCACGTGGGAGTGGATTTCATTCAGCAGCTATACTCTCCCAAAGTTGACAAGGTCATCAGTCTGGTATTGTCCCTGGCGATCCTGGTGTTTCTATTGGTCTATACCGTATTCGGCATGGAGGCAGCACTGGATCAATGGACGGTACGGGACGGATCCATTCGCATCAGCATGTTTTGGCCCTTTATCATTGTGCCCATCAGCGGGATCCTTATGATCCTGAATCTCCTGGTCCGCATGTATGAAATCTTAACCGGCAGGGAAGAAGCATAAGACATGGCAGTGTTGGTAACGGTATTTTTAGTATTATTAATGTTGGGCATGCCCCTTGCCTTTGTCATGGGATTCACCGGTGTGCTGCACTCAGCTTTCATGAGTGCGGACGCCAGGCTGTTTATGGGCATGATCCCGATAAACATTTTTGATGGGCTGGACTCCTGGGTTCTGATGGCCATTCCGCTTTTTCTGATCGCCGGTGAAATCGTAAACACGGCCGGTCTGGCCGAGAGACTTTTGGACTTCACCAACTGTCTGGTTGGACGCTTCAAAGGCGGCCTGGCCCACGTCAATGTGTTTTCCAGCCTGCTATTTGCTGGCATCACCGGTGTGGCCGTGGCAGACATCGCTGCCCTGGGCACCGTCTTTATTCCGGCCATGGAAAAGGAAGGCTATGACCGGCCCTTCAGCGCAGCGGTGACTGCAGCTTCCTCCTTGCAGGGCCCCATTATACCGCCCAGTATCATAATCGTATTCTATGCCGCCGCCATGGAGCTATCGGTGGCAGGGCTTTTTGCAGCCGCCATCATTCCAGGTATTTTGTTCGGCGTGACGGATGCAACGATCGTACACATCCTGGCGGTAAAAAGGGATTATGCCAGATGTAAAATCGAGGCCACCTGGGCCAACTTCATGGCCAGCAGCAAGGATGCGGCTCTAGCCATCTTGTTCCCAACCATCATCGTGGGAGGTATTCTGTTCGGACTTTTTACGCCCACCGAGGCTGCCAGTGTAGCGGTGCTATACGCTCTTTTCCTGGGCCTCGTTATCTACCGCAACCTGAAGTATGCCGACCTGATTAAGGTGCTTCGAAAAGCGGTGCGCACCTCAGCCAAGCTTTTCATGCTCATCGCAGGCATCAGCGTGTTGCGCTATATGTTCGCCCTGGAACGTATCCCATCGCTGGTGGAAAAAATCCTGCTTGGCGCCAGCACGGAGCTTTACATCATCATCCCTCTGCTCATAGCGTTTCTGCTTTTCATCGGTATGTGGTTGACAGGCAGCGCGGCCATTATTCTGTTCGCCCCCATCATCAGCCCGGTTGTCACCGGCATGGGCATGCACCCGTTTCAATGGGGCATTACGATGATACTCTCCTTGGTTCTGGGCTTGATTACGCCGCCGGTTGGGCTGGCCCTATTCGCCGTGGCCGAGGTGGCCAAAGTATCCATCAAGGATATTTTGAAATCCCTGTGGCCCTTTTTGCTGCTTGACCTGGGCGTTATCACGCTGGTGGCCACGGTTCCGGCGGTTACCCTTTTCCTGCCCGGTCTTTTTGGGCTGCTTTAAACAACACCGGGATCAGGCAAGGCGTTTGTCTGCCGCCAGTTGACAAGACATGGCCGGAAATTCTGACCAGCGGTGACCCCATGAAAGGTAATCCAAAATACCTTAACAAAGGAGGGAAAAATGTGCGGAAACAAAATCATGAATCGCATTGTTTTATTGCTCATGGTGTCATTCATGATTGGCATTGGAATACTGTTTGCTCCTGTATGCCAAGCGGATGACAGCTACCCGGCCAAACCGATCACCCTGGTGATTCCGTATGGCAAAGGAGGAGGTTCCGACCGGACCTACCATGCCATCAAGCCGGGATTGGACAAACATCTGGGCGTAGAAACCAATATCAAACGGGTGGGAGGCAAAGGAGGCACGGTTGGCGCTTCGTTTGCGTCCAAGATGCCCGCGGATGGCTACCACATTTTCCTGTCTCCTGCAGGACCGGTGGTGATTCAGCCACACTTACGCAAACTGGATTACAACTTCGATAATTTTGAGCCCATCTGCCGGATCACTCAAGCGCCGGTGGGCTTTATGGTCAATGACGATTCAAAATACAACACCCTGCAAGCAGTTATCGACGATGCCAAGACCAATCCGGATAAGCTGGCTTATGCCTCAAGCGGGTACGGAACCGTGCCGCATATTGTGATGGAAGCCTTTAACCTGGCGACCAACACCAAAATGCGGCATATCCCCCAAGGCGGCGGCTCCAAAAAGGTTGTCCAGGTGGTCAAAGATGGCAAGGCCCAGATTTTCGCGGATCCCCTCACCATGGCTGCCGTGTTCAACCTGAAAGTCCTGGCGGTTTTCAGTGACCAGCGCGTCCCTGAATTCCCCGATGCGCCTACCCTTAAGGAACTGGGCATCGACATGACTTATTCATTGTGGTTTGGTTTATATGCCCCCAAGGGCACGCCCCAAAAGTTAATCAAAATACTCGATTGCGCCTGCGCTAAAGCCCTGCATGAACCAGAAGTCATAGACAACATGACCAAGGAAAAAAACACGATCAAATACATGAGGGGCGAGGAATTAAATGCCTTTGTAGAGTCAGAATACCTGAAAAACAAAAAATTCGTGGCTAATGCAGGACTCACTGGATCGGTGAAGTAGGCGCCTCTTATATGGACGGAATGGGCTTTGCCAAGGATTTGCATTACCTATGCACCCCATGCTTGGATTTTTTGTATGTGATGATTTCAGGTCGCAGCGAATCATTCAATGGGCCCAAACTAAAACCAGATGAAACAAAAAAACCTATTTTTAGGTAGTTAAGAACTCAAATGGTTGATCAAAGCTCGCCAGGTATTAACACCGAGTGCTTTTTTCAGGATCCTCCCAACCCCCTGGAGAAAATTTTGAAACCTGGCCAACCCGTTTGGCAAGCGATGAAGGATTTGACAAGATTCATTCATCAGGAGGTTCGACCGGGGATAGATGGCGAGGTCGAAAAGGGGGCTATGGTGGATGAGCACGTCTACTTGGCCGCAGGGGCCAAGGTGGAGTCCGGCGCGGTAATTAAGGGCCCTAGTTACATTGGGCCGGGCCCTGGTACGCAGCGGCGCATATATTCGAGAACTGGTCTGGGTGGGACCAGACTGCATCGTGGGCTTTGGCACTGAATTATTACACACTATGGTGCTGGGAAACTGCAAATTGCCCCACCATGTCTGCTTGATGTACTCATTGGTCGGCAAAAACGTGATCTTCCAGGCCTATGTGGCAGCAGCCAGCATACCTGACTTGCCTGGTGAGATTCAGATCAAAATGGATAGAATTGATACAACTGCCAAAATAGCCACCGGCATCCAGCGACTTGGAACGGTGTTTGGAGACAATTGCAGGATTGGAGGTATGAGCTTCATGCTACCTGGCAGTATGCTTACGCCAGGACTCGTTATTAAGCCACATAGCTTAGTACAGGGCTACAACGGTCCTTCAACAGCTAATTGTTGATTAATGGTATTAATTGTTGTTGATATTTGACTTACTTTAAACCTTACTGGAACCGGATGACATTGGAAGAACAAACCTCTTTTATTGAGATGAACGGCAATACGGATATTCCGCTCTATCGCAGGGTGGAGGATACCGTATTGGAAGAGATTGCTACGGGCAACTTCAAAGAGGGAGACCTGATTCCATCCGAGATTGAGCTCTCCAAACGATATGGCGTCAGCCAGGGTACGGTTAGAAACGCCATCCTGAATCTCACCCAAAGGGGAATTCTTTATCGTAAACAGGGTAAGGGCACCTTTGTGGTGTTTCAACGCTCCAGCATCAAACGCCACCGCAATTTTCGATTTGTGCCTGGTCTGAAGAACGAGCTGGTGGCGATCAATATGATCTTTTTGGGCATCAATGTCATCAGGGCTACCGGTGAATTGACCGATGCCTTAGGCGTTAAAAAGAACACCAAGCTGATCAAATTGGAGCGTATGGGCGAGATATCACCTAATCAGTTGCTACATAGTATTTCTTATATGCCCAAAAATATGTACCCCGGGCTTGAAAAATACACTGCCCAGGATTTTCTTAAAAATACCCTTTGGAAACTGCAGCAGATCTATTTCAAGATCAATTTGATCAAGCGTGAGGAGTTCATCTCTGTTGTCGAGGCAGATGGGGAGCTAGCCCGCATCCTGGAAACCGCTGAGGGTTCACCCTTGCTGCAGGTCGAAATTAAAGCCATAACCGCCGAAAATGAGATTGCTGAATATCGGGTATCTCGTGTCAATCCTGGACCTTTTCGTTTCTTCAATACCTTAGGGCCTGTGTAAGATTGTCCAGTGGCCTGGGTCACATCTTGAATAGCGGAGGCAATTTAAAAAAAGACGAAGAGAAGAGCGAAAATATTATGCGCAATCATATAACAGATTCTTTTCTCTAAGACTTGGGAGTTTTTTGGCTTGGAGAATTTGCACGCCACCCTGCCAAATAAGTTTCACTTTAATCATCTGTAGTTGCAATGTTTGTTAACACTAGTTTCAAGGAGCACTCAAAAAAATCTCCAAAGGAGGATAAGTATGAAACGATTATTATTAATAACAGTTGCAGCTCTTTCGATTATATTTTTGTTTTCTTTACCTGTTCTGGCAAAATATCCGGAAAAACCGATAAAGGTTATCGTACCCTTTAAACCGGGCGGAATGTCGACACAGGTGGTTACGTTTTTCAAGAAAGTTTTTCAAACGAATCCTGGCTTTCTGGGTGCTCCGCTGGCCGTTATCCACGTGCCGGGTGCTGGAGGCTCCATTGGGGCGCGCCGGGTTAAGGAAGCTGAGCCTGATGGATACGAATTCCTACAGATTCATTTGGCGCTAATGTCGAGACAAGCAGCGGGGTTGGTTGATTTTGGCTACAAAGATTTTGAACCGGTGGTTCAGGCGGTCGGTACGTGCATTGTTCCCGTCGTACACGAAACCTCGCCCTATCAAACGTTACCCGCTTTGCTGAAGGCAGCCAAGCAGAAACCGGACAGCATCATTTTCGGAGTGAACCTGGGCGCGCTCAACCATATGTCTGGAATTACCCTGCAGAACTCAAGCCCCGGTTCTAAATTTCGGTTTGTTCAGGCTGGCGCCGGCAATGCAGTGTTCGTAGCTTTAAAAGGTGGTCATATTGACGCGGGCGTATTTTCCATCGGCGTTTATAACAAATTTAAGCCCGGCGGCTCCAGGGCATTGGCACTCATGGCAGAGGAGAGATACCCTGGCATGCCGGAACTCAAAACCGCCAAGGAGCAGGGTTACGACGCCACCTTCTGCTTCGAGAACTGGTGGTTTGCTCCCAAGGGCACACCGCAACACGCCATTGATCACTTCGCCGATGCCATCCAAAAGGCATTGCAGACGGAGGACGCAAAAGAATTTATGAAGAATAAATTTTTCTTTCCAGCTTACATGCGCGGCGAAGAACTTAAGAAGCATATGGATGATGTTTGGGGTAAAATTGAACCTGTAGCCCAACAGGTCAAAGATGCCAAAAAGAAATAAGCTACCACTATTCCAACATTCTATTATGCCAGAAGCTGGGAGTTAATCCATGCTTCAAAAAGCTCATGTATCTTCAATGAGTTGCAGAATAGCCGAGACGTTTACTTACTATTATTTGGGGAATTTCCAGGCTGATGGGGCGAAAACTTGACATCGGTGTGGCGGCTGCTTTGATGGTGATAAGCGTAGCAGTGTTTTGGGAATCTCTAAGCTTGCCGCCCGCTTTCTATGATCCGATAGGACCGGCGGCCTTTCCCCGTGCCCTTAGTGTAACAATCTTTTTTTTGTCGATACTTTTAATTATCAAAGCCTTTCGTTCTCCTTCAGGAAAATCGATTCAGACTGCCCAACAACCCACCTACCGACCAAGGTCCGATCTGGCAGTTGGTGCAGCCATTTTAACGGGGCTTTATGTCCTAGTGCTGACATTCAGGTTGCTTAGCTATGGCGTTATTACCACAGCGTTTCTTATCTTATTTATTATGTTAATGATGCCATTCGGTCGCAAGCAAGTGCTGATCGCGATCATCATTGCGTTGATTATGGGTTTTGGTGGTGGGTACATTTTTACGCATGTGTTTTACATTGATTTACCCTGACATGAAGCCACGGATAGAGAGATCATGACGGAACTTGGTGCCGCTTTCTGTGGGGGGGCAGGTGATCTCAGATATTTGCAACACTGGGTTTAGCGAGACGGATGTGGCACGAATGTGAGTTGTATTAGGGACTTAGTCCGATCATCCACCCTATTTTCGCGCCGATTTTG
>Ga0126331_1000351_pt1 | contig 16297 bp, 13 predicted proteins | sample InaspJWI98metaG_FD_96379 | JGI IMG/M metagenome (GOLD analysis project Ga0126331, IMG submission 96379) | Marine gutless worms symbiont microbial communities from Oahu, Hawaii - Inanidrilus sp. 2 OAHU.JWI-98 metaG | ecosystem: Host-associated > Annelida > Digestive system > Unclassified | place... | reverse complement strand
GTTTCTGGGAGGTGACGCTGCCGACGATATGGCCGTCGATTCTGGGAGCATTCCTGGTGAGTTTTATTTTGGCCTTTAACAACCTCGAAATTACTTTTTACAATGTAGGGGCGATCGCCACTCTTCCAACGATTGCCTGGGGCACATTACGGCACGGCATCGAGCCCGAACTTAATTCGCTGGCAGCAGTTATCAACGGTCTGGTTTTTCTTGTCCTGATCATCCTGTTTTTTCTCATCCGGCTCGGCTTGGTAAGGCTGGGGTACCGGGGACAGTAGTTTTGCATGACAGCATAGCCAGGACCCGCCGGAATCCGGCAAATTCTATTGTAATATTTACGAACTACCATGAGAATTCAGGTTGCCGGAAAAGTGACAGATTCAACGTCGAACATCGAACATCCAACATCGAACGTTCAATATTGATGGCGCTACGCTTTATCTATTCTAAAAATGTGAATCGCAGAATTTCGGCGGATGAATTCGCTCATACTTTTTTCTATTAGACAGGATTCATTCATTCGATGTTCGATGTTGGACGTTCGATGTTCGATGTTCATTAGTTTCTTTTTCGATCAAACTGGCCACTCCGCGGCTAAACCTGGTGCATGCGGGTACACTTGAAACCTAAAAGTTCTGAATACATCTGATTGGTAATGGCTACTAACCGCCTAATCTCGCCAGTCCGAATCTCTTTTTTAGGAGTCCACACATGAAGCGGGTTCTTGCGATTGACCAGGGCACAACAGCGACAAAATCCTACACCCTGGATATCGAAGGGCACTTCCGATTTTGTAAATCTGTCGAACATCGCCAAATTTATCCGCATTCCGGTTGGGTAGAGCACGATCCTGAGATCCTCTTGGGCAACGTTCAGGATTGTATCGAAGACGAAAGAAACATTCATGCCATCGGCATCGATAACCAGGGCGAGACGGTGATTGCCTGGGATGGCGCCAGCGGCCTGCCCATCTACAATGCCATTGTCTGGCAGGACCAACGAACAACCGATTTTAACGAGAAACTGAAAACCAAAGGAGCTGAACAACTCACCCTTGAGCGTGCCGGGCTGCCGTTAGATCCCTATTTTTCGGCCTCAAAACTGCGCTGGATTTTAAAGAATGTTCCCCAGGCCAAAAAACTTCTTAAGAAAGGCCAGCTCAAACTGGGTACCTCCGAAAGTTTTTTTATCTACCGGCTGACAGGCGAATATGCCACCGACGTTACCACAGCATCTCGTACAAGCCTGATGAACCTTGCAACCTGTGACTGGGACCCGGAGCTGTGTGAACTTTTTGAAATACCGATTGAAATTCTTCCGGAGATCAGGTCCACAACCGCCCATTTTGGTGTCTTGAGGTCCAAAGACCGGCAGATCCCCATCACCGCCAGTGTCGTCGATCAGCAGGCTGCTTTGCTGGGTCATGGCTGCTATGCTGCGGGACAGATAAAAGCGACATTCGGCACCGGTGTATTTGCGCTCGCCAATGTCGGTGAGAGTATTAAAAGTGATCATTCCAGTGGTATTTTATCCACCGTAGCCTGGCAGCTGGCAGATTGCAAACCGGTCTACGCCGTTGATGCAGGGGTCTATAATGCCGGCTCGGCCGTGAACTGGGTCAAAAACCTCGGACTTTTCAATGATTTTAGCGAAATCGATCATTTCGAAATTCCCGCCGCTATGTCGCGCAGACTCGCTTTCGTGCCGGCGCTATCCGGACTGGCCTGCCCTTTTTGGGATCGCTCGGCCGCCGGCCTGTGGTTGGGATTGGGCCTTGAGACTACCAGAGCGGATCTTTGCCAGGCGGTCCTGGAAGGCATCGCCCTGCGAACCGGGCAGTTGCTGAATGCGATTTCGCACCTAACGGGTGAGCACAGCAGCCTTTCCGTGGATGGTGGACTGATCAACAATTCGTATTTCTGCCAGTTCCTGGCTGATATCACCCAATGTGAAATCGTTGTTCCGGCTTCACCGGATATTACGACTTACGGTACCGGCCGCCTCGCCCTGATAGGCAGCGGTATGGTCAAAAAACTTTCCGAACTACCTCCTGCAGATAAACCCCAAGCAATCATAACACCAAGCAAAGATTTGACAAACCTACAAGAACTCTTTGCTGAAGCTGTCAACCGGTCCAGAAATTGGCGCTAAGGTGTTAATGGCAATCAGATAAATAAAGGTGAGATCGACAGGGATTTCTTCTAAGTTTTCCGCGCAAATATCCACTCATAATCGGAAGAAATCTTTTTGTTGAATCGATAGCCTTCTACGTTAAAGGATTTTAAATCCTCAACGCGTTTGAGATGATTCCGGATGATAAAGTTGCACATGAACCCTCGTGCTTTCTTGGCGTAGATCGCAACGATTCGATAGGATCCATTTTTGAATTCTTTGAAAACCGGTGTGATGACAGTCGCCTCCAGCAACTGCGGTTTAATCGCTTTGAAATACTCCGCCGAACACAGATTCACCAGCAGCCCCGATCCTTCTTTCTTGAGCAGCGCCTTAAGTGATTCATTTATTTGAGTGCCCCAAAAAGAATACAGATTTTTTCCTCTGGGGGTGGTTAGTTTGGTTGCCATTTCCAGACGATAGAGTTGGATCAGGTCCAGGGGCCGTAAAATTCCGTGCAAGCCTGATAATATTCGTAAATGATTCTGCGCATATTCCAAATCCCTGCGGGTGTAATGTTCGGTCTCCATTCCGGCGTAAATGTCGCCTTTAAACGCCAGCAAAGCCTGTTTTGCTTCTGACAAATTAAACGGCGTTTGCCATTTTGCATAGCGCTCCATATTTAATTTCGTCAATTTCTCACTGATTCCCATGAGCTTTGAAAATTCCGACTCTGAGAGCTTGTGCAATTCTCTTACAATCATTTCTGAGTCTTTTAAGAACTCGGGAATGGTATGTTTTGAAATGCGGCTTTTTTGAAAGTCTAAAGTTTTAGATGAATTCATAAGGACAATCATTTTAATCCCCTATTTGGGTTTATGCGATCGTGTCTTTCATCGCTTCATTGTCTTCGCTTCTCTTTCATAACAATTTCATTTCTCGGGTATTTAGGCACCCGGTTCGATTTCAATTGACTTGAACAGTTTCATAAATTAATGGGAATTTAAACTGTATGGTTAAATCATATACAATTCTACGGTATCCTTTGGCAATCCATTTATAGACGATAGATTCGGGCAGACACCCTTTTTAGATACGTGAACGGAATAGCTGGCATCAGCAGAATAGCTCATTAAAAGGAGTCACAAAATATGGATTATCAGCAAAGAATTGAGAAGGCGGCCGATTTGGCTTGTCAGTACGAGATGAAGTATTTTGGATGCAGCCAGACGGTCCTGTCTGCACTGATGGAAACATTTGGTATTGGAAGTCCAAACATTTTGCGGGCCGCCACAACTTTTTCCGGCGGAGTGGCGCGAAGAGGCAATGTTTGTGGATCCCTTTCAGGGGGGCTTATGATGATCGGTTTGCTCGCCGGAAGGGATGATCTCGAGATGTTCGATCAGTATCAACGCGGGATGAACTTTGCCGACAGGCTTTGTAGAAAATTTGAAGAAGTTTATAACAGCGTTGTCTGCAAGGACATTCAGAAAATCAAGTTCGGGCGTTCATATGACCTGCTCAAAGCGGAAGAAAGAGAACAGCTTCATGAAGCCATGCAAGCGAATCCTGATGGATGCCAGGCTGTCGCCCGCGATGCTGCAAGATGGACCTCAGAGATCGTAGCCGAAATACTTCAGCAAGGACCACCGCTGGCAAGAATGTTTGCGCGGTAAAGATTTCAGTCGTGAACTCGAAGGCGCTTTTGCCCGGCGCGCAGTACTATTATCCCGATCCATGGTACTTTCGCAAAGATATGGTAGAAACAAAGGCCCACTTGCCTTTCTTTGCCACAACGACGAGCTGAATAAAGTGGTGGATCCACAAATCCCGAGATCATAATATAAAGGACTTTTGCCGATTTTTTATTAAATCCTCGGGTGGGTGCCCATTTCCGCCAATTATCCTCAGGATTTCTTTCGTAAGCCGCGCCCGCTGATTCAGGCTGAAAAGCGCCTGAACGCTCCTTTTCAATCTTTCCATACCGGATGTCATCTCAAGAAAACGCTGACGCTCGACAGGGGTGAATCCCTCCAGGGACGCAATCGCAAATGCAAGATTTTTAGGGCTGGTGCGGGCGAATACGTCCCTGTGGTCGGGAAGAAAATTCGAACCGGTCACTTCTTTGAGTTGTTGCCGCGCTTTTTCAAGCGTATCGCGCACATCGTCGGCGGATATTTCGTCTTCATCATCGAAGAAGACAACCCGGGCTTCCATGTAGGCTTTCTCTTGGACAATTTCATGGATGACAAATCGATCCGTTCCTTCCGTGATAATATCCATACGGCCATCGTCGTATCGCCGGGTAACCTCCGTGATCTTGGCCATACAGCCCACCGAGCGAATGGCGCTGCCGTCAAACAGAACGATCCCGAAGGGTCTGTTTTCGTTTAGGCACTCTGAGATCATCTGTTTGTAGCGCTCCTCGAATATATGCAGTGGTAGTGACATCTCCGGCAGCAGAACCACGCCTAGGGGAAACAAAGGCACTTTTTGGGTTTTATCCACGATATCTCCTCAGCGCTGAACCTATTTAGGTTCAGTTTAATATTTTACCCCGCAACATAAGCAACGATCGGCTTAATTCAAGAATCAAGTCCGAGCTGAATTTCTGTTAAGAAGACAACCAGCAGTTATGCGCCGATATGCCGGTTCTATTTAAGAGGATTCAACAGTTTCTGCAATCCATCTCACGGTACGGTGTCGGGGCAAATCCAACCCGTGTGCTGCCACACGAACCCGGCCTATGCCTGAATACACGTAATGGCATATGGCACGATAGCCACCGTTGAGATGATGAGATATAGATTTCCAAGCCTCTTCCCTATTTAAAACGTGATGATTTTCGCAGTGTCACGCGCAGGATCTCGCCGGGATGCCAGAGTCGCATGCGCGGCCCCCATGTGCCCGTGCCGCGGCAGACGATCACCGTCAGGCCGTCCACCTCGTAGCGACCCGCCAGCAGTGGAAAATAGCGGCTCACCAAGTAACCAAACGGCCAGATCTGGCCGCCATGGGTGTGACCGCTCAGCATCAAACCGGCCCCTGCCGCCGCAGCGCTTTCGACCTGGCCGGGCGTATGCGAAAGCAGCACGGTTGCACCGGGCGGCCGGCCGGCGAGGGCCCGTGCCGCGACCTCACCGCCCGCACCCGATCGGCTCCAGGCGGCGAGGTCCTCCACGCCTGCCAGAATAAAGCCCGGGCGGATTTCAACCCAACGGTTAAGCAGCAGCTGAAAGTTGTCATTCTCGAACAGGTCTCCGTCTGTTGCGTAGCCGCCGTAGCGCTCGTGGTTGCCGGGCACCGCCCAGACACCCAATGGGGCGGAAAGGCGTTCTATCGATCGAATCAGGTCAGTTCGCGGCTGGCCGTGCCCTTCGAAGATATCGCCGAGCAACACCACCACGTCGGGCGCCTGTGCATTGACCTGAGCCACGCGGGCATCCAGCCAGCGCTTGCCGATCAGCGACCCGAGGTGCATATCCGATAAGCCGATAATCACGGTTCCGTCCATTTCTTGCGGCAGGTCGCCCAAGCTCACCTCGTAGCTTTTCACAACAGGCGGTCGCAGGCCCTGAATAAGCGCGATCGAAGAAAGAAGCGCGCCGGCGACCAGGGCCCAGCCGCGAAGCGCGGGCGCCAGCCGGGGTGCGAACAGGCCGAAGGCGGTCACCAGATCGACGGCCAGAAGAGGCACACAGACAAGGAAAACCACCGCCATCCAGTTCATACCGAGAAATTCAAGCGTTACGGCCGCCTTATCCGTGCCGTGGTGCCCATAGACGCGCCCGAGGTAAAAGACAACCCACAAAATGATACCGGCCCCAATCAGAACGACGGTGGGCACCTGCCGCTGCACAAAAGGCACTGTTGCAGCGCGCCAAAAGACGTAAATGTGCAACACGGTAGTCACGGAAATGAGAACGGTCCCAAACATCGGCCCTCCTGCTCTGCTTTTTCACGGAGATCCAAGAACCAGACCGGCCTGAGGATCGGCAATCGGATTGTTTCGGTTCATTTCACAGTGTTTCAGAAACGGTGGTGATGATAATTTTACCATTATCAACTGCATATCTCAATCTTATCGATAGGGGGACGTTTATTTACGTGGTGTTCAGGGCAGCAGTTGCGCAGTATCGGTAAAGATTCTCGACAAACTGCCCTAACGCAAAGCGCGATAGGATCTTTATCACCACCAACGTTCGAAATGAAACGGAACCGAACCGCAGGGGGCTCTCAAAATCGTATATATGGCGTACGGTGGAGGATTCTCTGCAGCGCCTGCAGACCGATGACATCAATTTGTAATTGATAACCACATTTCTGGCTCTAAGATAACGATCTTATGCCCTGCTACCCATTCATGCTTTGATCTTTGATTCCTCTATCTGCCTACCCAAGATGGATATGCGGTTCCCGGCTTGACACACAATTGTGCATTTGCCATACTTTTACATCTAAAATTCAAAGTAAAACTTTCAGCTATTTTTCAGTCCTATCGACTTTCTGCCTGAGGCTTTACTTGGGCCATTGGGTTATTTGGATGACCTGATGTTAGCCTGTTATGTCCTTAACATATACATCAACCAGCAGGATGAGGCCGGAAAGGAAGTCGTCAAGGAACTTTGGCCTGGAGAAGAAGATTTGTTAAATACGATCCAATCAATACTGCAAAAAGCCGATGAATGGATAGGTTCCGGACTTTGGGAAAAGATAAAAAAAGCGTATCATACGTATAAAAAATAAATATTTTATCTGAAAAATTAAATCAAAAACGAAGGAAAAATCACATGAATATACGCAAGCTCGGCAACTCCGGAATGGAAATCTCTCCACTGGCATTTGGCGGCAACGTCTTTGGATGGACCGTAGACGAGCCGATGTCATTCAAACTGCTCGATGCATTTGTCGCATCCGGATTCAATCTTATCGATACGGCGGACGTTTACTCGCACTGGGCTCCAGGCAATAGGGGAGGCGAATCAGAAACTATTATCGGCAAATGGCTGCAGCGCAGCGCGAAACGCGACAAGGTTCTCATCGCCACCAAGGTCGGAAAAGAAATGGGACCCAACCGCAAGGGGCTCTCAAAATCGTATATTTTGCGAGCGGTGGAGGATTCTCTGCAGCGCCTGCAGACCGATTACATCGATTTGTACCAGTCCCATGCCGACGATCCGGAAACCCCTTTGAATGAAACCCTGGAAGCCTATGCCCAATTGATCAGGGAGGGAAAAGTCAGAGCCATCGGTGCGTCGAACTATGACGCCAATCGCCTCGCTCAAGCCCTTCAGACCAGCGAACAAAACGACTATCCCCGCTACCAGTGCCTGCAGCCATTATTCAACCTCTATGATCGTGCCGCTTTTGAAAAGGAACTCGAACCTCTCTGCCGGGAGCAGGGATTGGGAGTAATCTGCTACTATTCGTTGGCCAGCGGGTTTCTGACCGGTAAGTACCGGTCGGCAGAGGACCTGGCTGGCATGGCGCGCGCCGATAACGTCAATAAATACTTGGATGAGCGGGGACTGCGGATCCTCGCGGCCCTGGACCAAGTGGCCCGGCAGAATGAGCTTACGCCCGCCAAAGTCGCGCTGGCCTGGCTGATCGCACAGCCAAGCATCACGGCCCCGATAGCCAGCGCTACCAGCCTTGATCAATTGCAAGAACTGATCGATGCAACAACCGTTGAATTGGATCGGTTCTCGATTGAACTCCTGAATGAAGCGAGTGCTTATTAAACGCTATGGGATTTCCACAATTTTAAGAAAGACTTGCCGCAGGTTCCTTTTATTTACTTTATCGCCGCAGACGATACCCCTCTCGCGCCACTGTCCAGCGCTCAGGATTCCACTGATATCTATCCATTCGTCCAGTTTGCCCTGAATTGGGTCTGGATCTGGTAAGCATCAACAGCCCCGTGTTTGACAGAAGGCGTCGATTCACTCTGTGGCACGATATCCATAACAAAGTGATCGCCTGAAAGGCGCTGTTTGACTTTTAAGCCGGTCCTCACCTCTCTGAATTCGATAAAACTCTCGCCTTGACCCCCCATTTGACAGTCTTTAAGTAAGTTCTTATTATGAAAAGAAATTTAATCATGGAAAACAAACAAAGGAGAGCTCTTATGTCCAGTCCCAAATTACCTGCTGATAGCGACAAAAAACAACAAGATTTTTATCTTCAGCTTCGGGATAAAGTTAAAAATTGGTTCGAGAAAAATGGCAGTAAGAATCCAGCTTATGCGAATTATATACTATTAGTCCCCGACTTTTTTTACCTTCTCGTCATGCTCACGCTGGATGACCGCATCCCGGCTATTGATAAAGCCAAATTTGCCGGGGTTATTGCTTACTTTTTCAGTCCAATTGACTTTATACCCGAGGCTTTAATTGGACCATTGGGATATTTGGATGACCTGATGTTAGCCTGTTTTGTACTTAACCTATACATCAACCAACAGGATGAGGCCGGGAAGGAAGTCGTCAAGGAGCTTTGGCCTGGAGAAGAAGATGTTTTAAATACGATCCAATCTATTTTGCAAAAAGCTGATGAATGGATAGGTTCCGGACTTTGGAATAAGATAAAAGAAGCGTATCATTCTTATAAAAAATAAAGATTTCTATGGGCGGATGTAAACTTTTTGAAATAACGGGCTCAGATCTTTTCGGGCAGATGCCAAAAAAGTTGATAAAGAAAAGTCATCGCGAATCACTCAGTCAATAAAGTCCCCAATCCTGCCAAAATAGATTTAGTTTATTGGACTTCCACAATTTTAATAAAGACTTGCCGCAGGTTCCTTTTATTTACTTCATCGCCGTAGACAATGCCGCTCTCGCGCCAATGTCCGGCGCTCAGGATTTCACTGATATCCATCCATTCGCCCAGTTTGCCCTGAATTTGGGTCTGGATCTGCTGAGCATCAACAGCCCCGTGTTGGACAGAGAGCGTCGATTCACTCTGTGACACGATATCCAGGACATAACGATTACCCGCAAGGCGTGGTTTGACTTTGAAGCCGGTCCTCACCTCCCTGAATTCGACAAAATTATCGCCTTGCCCGCCGCGGTTCGGAGCGCTCGTCCGCGAGGATATCGGAATGGATTGGCCGAAATAAATGACTGCCGACATGCCTTCTTGTACTATCACCTGCTGGATGTCTTCACTGCTGTGCACGGATTGTCCGCTGCGGCCGGTTATGGAGATAGTATCTTCAGGCTGCGGATTTCGGCCGAATTCGATGTTCGCATTGTCCCCAATGGATATATTACCGGAAACATCCATGGAGGCCAACGCTTCTCCGGCATTTTGGCCCTGGACCACCGTTATTTTCAATTGGCGTATCTTTATGTCGAGGTTTCTAATAACGGCCTCGATACGGGCAAGGTTTTCGGGGGTGGCGGTCAGAAAAATAACGTGTTTCTTACCGCTGATTGTGTCCTCGGGGCCAAGCAAGGGTTGAATGAGGGGGATGATTTCGCCTGCTGTGCGGTATTTGAGGTCGATGATACGCAACTGTCCGCAGTGCGCTGAAATTCCAAACAAGAGCAGAATGGCAAACATAATATTGATATGTTGAAAAAACTTCATGACGCTTAAGTACCCGGCTTGGTTTTTCCCATAAAAGGCCGTTCACCAGGACTGTCGATAATTCATGACCCATTATACCTTTAAATAGCGAATATATCCAACATTTGACCACGGTATTAACTAAAGGGTGCAACATTTTTTGCGCTGTAAACAATTGGCGCTATTTATTAAGTCGTTGATAATATTCTTTTACATTTAAATTCAAAATAAAGTGTCAAAAATTGTTGCACCTCTTCGATTCGACTGAGCTCGTCGCAGGCTATCCGCGACTAATACTTTGAAAAGACTTCTTTTGGTGGCTGGCCTGCGACGAGCTCAGTCGAATCGCAGTCATTCCTGCTATAAGTTGATGTTAGGTTAGCTACATTGATAGCAAACGTACAAAAATAATTATTTTGGAACAATAGTTGCTAAGCAATTAAACATGGTGATGGCGGCAAAGGACAGACCTGCAAACGATAACTTCGAACATGACAAGAAAGGAGGCGTATGAATATTTGGATAGAAGTATTTAGAGAAATTCGATTCAAACGTTTTATGTAATTGCCGATGCCGCCCGAAACTTCAGCAGGCGTAAGGTTGTGTGCAATAGCCATCAACCGAAGACCTGCAACGTTTAACCGACAAAATTTCTCCAAGCCGAATTTGGCATATCCAAATTTAAAGGAGGTTGAGATGAAAACAAGCAAAAAAGTTCCGACAACTGTTTGCCTTTTTTTTATGCTACTGCTGCTCTGCAGCCTTTCTCAAGTTGCGAACGCCGATGATGATAGAGATGATAGAGAAGGTTACGCTTCAGTCCGCAAATTCTGCCTGCAGCCTGAAGGTGACACTGGTTATATCAAGATTGTCGCAACAAAACAGGGAGGCGGATTTTATATAAACGGTAAAATGATAGATGGAAGTAGCGGTTTTGTGGATAGTCTTATCGTCGGAACAATGCAGAGGGTAGATAGGCAGTTGATCATACAATTTACAAACTACAGGGAGAATCCGCCGGATCCGGATGCAGGCGTTCCGGGCGATTTTGTGACGAACATCGGGAATATTATCCTGGATCGGAGAACGCTCAATGGTTCCCTGCAAGGAATGAGTATATCCGTAAACCCGGCTGCAGACCCTGGCGATATTACAGATCAAAGACAAATCAGCACCTTTGGGTTCCCTGTTTATCGAATTTCCTGTTCGAAATAAACTCAACTAAATTGGTTTAGAGGCACCACGAAATAATAGAAAGGCAGGGCCGGCAAGCGCTGCCTTTCCTATTACATTGTGTGAACCTTTTCTTTTGCTCATTCAATACCTTAATTCGGTATCAATCTCGAATTCGGTTTTGCCGGTTCTCAGATAGAATCGAATGTTCTCAATGGTCTGCTCGATATTGAGACGGGCAGCCTGAGGTGTAAATCCGGGGAGGTGTGGGGAGAGGGCCACACTGGGAAGTTCATGTATCGGATATTTGGAAGGTTGTGTGCCGGTCCCGATCACGGCCCAGGTCCATGCCGGCATGGATTCTCGGGAATCCGCCACAATTCCGGTAGCCCACTAGCCGTGCCAATGGGATTTTTTCAGGCGGCAATTTATAATTTTTCCTTGACAAGTGTACTAGCATATTAATATATCAATTCCACCATTTTTCCTCCCCCCTGGTTTTTCAAAGCCGATAACATCCTCATGATGTCTAAGCGATTGCCGGCAAGGTGATCGGAAAGAAAGATCCTTCTGTATGAATTTCGCCGCCAATCCTGGAAGTCAGTTGCTGAGAATGCAGGTCTATGAGCACCTGCGCCGTGAACTCAAAAGCGAACGGTTGAAGCCGGGCAGTTTTGTCCGCATCAACCAGTTGAGTGAGGAACTGGGAATAAGCCGGACGCCGCTGCGGGATGCACTGCTTCAGCTCCAGGCCGAGGGATTTGTGATCTTTCTTCCCCAGCGCGGAATCCTGATCAAAGAGCTGTCCGCGCAGGATATCGAAAATATCTACGAAGTACTTGGCGCCCTGGATTCACGGGGGTTGTTGGCTGTCTTTCCCCGGATCGGCGCCGACGAAATCCGGCGGATGAAGGCGATCAACGAAGATATGCTCCTCCAGGTTAAAAAACGGGAGTTCAACGAGTACTTTGATCTCAACACCGAGTTTCACAATGTCTATCCGACACCATTGAACCCATATTGAAAGGAGGACGAGATGATACATCGACGTACCCTGATCCTGCTGCTTCTGACTGCGGCGGCGGCCGTGGCGACGGTACCCGCAGCGGCGGCGGAGAAAAACATGGTTTTTGCCTCACCATACGGTGTGACCACTTTAGACCCGTCCGTGTCATATTCGACGGAACTGTCATACATGGCCAACCTCTACGAAACCCTGATCCGGGTGAATCCGCCGGGCAGCCCGGAACGTTTCAGTTATGTCCTGGCCACCGGATTCAGTGCATCCGACGATGGTTTGGAATACACCTTCAACCTGAGAAAAGGGGTCACGTTTCATGATGGCACCCCTTTCAACGCCGAGGCGGTGAAATTCTCCGTGGAGCGGACCATCAAGTTGGGCAAGGGCGCGTCATTTATCTGGGGAGACCTGGAATCCGCCCAGGTGGTGGACGACTATACCGTCAAGTTCGTGATGAAGCAGGCGGTACCCCTGCCGCTGATCGCCGCTTCCGCATATGCCTCCTATATCGTATGCCCATCGGCAAAGGATAAAGAAACGGCCTGGTTCGACCAGGGCAACGCCTGCGGAACAGGCCCCTACATGCTGAAAAATTACAAGGACGGCGAAAGCTGGCTTCTGGCGAAATTCAAAGATTACTGGGGAGGATGGGACGGCCGGCACGTCGAAAACGTGTTGGTGAAGTATACCAAGGAAGCCTTGATCCAGCAGCAGATGCTGCAGTCCGGCCAAGCCGCCCTGGTGGGGCGGATTCCTTTGGACAGCTACCCGACAGTGGAGGATGCCAGGGACACCACCGTTATCTACGGTCCCAGCTATCAGAACTACATGGCCTTTTTCAATACCCTCCGGCCACCGCTGGACAAAATCAAGGTGCGCAAAGCCCTTGCCCACGCCATGCCTTACAAGGACATCATCACCATCGGATTCAACGGAATGGCCACCCAGGCCCGGGGACCCGTGCCCAAGGGACAGTTTGGCTACTCTGACCAAGTGCAGCAGTACAGCTACGATCTGGAGAAGGCCAAAGCACTGCTGGCCGAGGCCGGCCACCCCAACGGCGGCTTCAAACTGACCCTGACCTACGCGGCCGAAAACCCTCAGGAAGCCCGTTTCGCACCCTTGATCCAGAGCGAATTCAAAAAGCTCGGGATCGATGTGGAAATCAAGGCGCTGGTGTGGACCTCTCAATGGAGCCAGGCCAAAGCGGACCCAAAAAACGCCCAGGATATTTTTCTCCTGCTGTGGTGGCCGACCTACAGCGATCCTTATGAGACACTGTATTCCCTGCTCCACGACGAGGGTGATAAGCCGGCATGGAACCTTGCCTATTATAAAAACCCAGAATACGACAGGTTGATCCGTCAGGCATACGAGATGACCGGCAACCAGCCCGAAAAGGCCCTGGAACTCTACGTCAAAGCTCAGAACCTTGTCCAGGCCGACTGCCCGGTGGCCTGGCTGGTGGACATTGTCGGCAAATGGCCCGTCAGCCGGAAGCTGAAGGGGCTTACCATCAACCCGGCATATCCCAATGTACCGTTTTTTTACGACATGTACCTGGAGTAATTCCGAGGAGTCATCGGTCCCGCCTTTTCTCACGGGGTCGATGATTTGTTTTAGCATATGTCCCTGTTGCCGTTCTTGATAAAACGCATTTTTGGCGTGGTAATCATGCTGACGGTGTTGAGCGCGCTGGTCTTTTTTTTCTCGCGCTCGATCCCCGGCGATGTGGCTGCGATGTACATCGGCGGCAAGGCAAAGGCAGAGCAGATTGAACGCGCCCGGCAGGAACTTGGACTCGACCAGCCGCTTTACGTGCAGTACCTGAGGTACATGCAGAGGCTGGTCCACGGTGACTTGGGAGTGTCGTTGCGAACCCACCGCCCGGTTTTTCAGGATCTGCTGGAAAAGATCCCGATGTCCATGGAATTGGTGTTGTGGGCGATTCTCCTGGCCATGGTGCTGGGTATCGGCCTGGGCGGCCTGGCGGCCCTGAGACAGGGGAGTTGGATCGACGAGGCCACCAAGTGGCTGTCATCAGCAGCGGTCAGCATTCCCATTTTTTTTCTGGCGCTGCTCCTGCAGCTGTTTTTTTTCAACTGGCTGGGGTGGTTTCCGCTGCAGGGCCGGATCGACACTTTTCTGGAGTTTACCAACCCCATTGAGATGGTCACAGGCTTCAGTCTGATCGATACCCTGGTAAAGGGCAATTACACAGCGTTTTTCAACGTCGCCTGGCACATGGTACTGCCGGTCCTGGCTCTGATCGCCTACCCGTTCGGACTGATCACGCGCCTGACGCGTTCTTCCCTGCTGGAGATAATGACTCAGGATTATATACTGGCGGCCCGGGCCTCAGGCATCCGCGAGTCGATACTGTTTTTTCGTTACGGCCTGCGCAACGCCTTGTCTCCGGTTTTGACGGTGGTAGGGCTTTGCGTGGCCCTGACCCTGCTGTCGACATTCTACGTGGAAATCATTTTCAACTGGCCCGGCATCGGCTATTACGCCCTGACCGCGATTTTGAGCCTCGACTATCCGGTGTTGATGGGGGTCACCCTGATGATCGGCATGGTGTACGTCACGGCCAACACCACCATGGATATCCTGCGACGGCTGGTCGACCCCCGGATCAAGTAGACAAAATGGCAGACCGCGACTTTAAAAAACTGGCCGATATGGCTGCCGCCGATCATCGCCGGCATCGGCGTTATCTGCTGCGGCTGATGTTTCAAAAAAAGGCGGCTGCAGCTGCGGCCATGGTCCTGCTGATCATGTCGCTGGCGGCATTGTTCGCTCCCTGGGTGGCGCCCTACCCCGACCAGGGGGAAGGTGCCGTGAACCTGGCAGATCGGCTTCAATCAGCATCCCGCAAGCATTTTCTGGGAACCGACGTCTACGGCCGGGACCTGCTCAGCCGGACCATATACGGGGCCCGGATCTCGATTTTCGGAGGCCTTCTGGTCGTGGTGGCCGCGGCCCTGATCGGAGTGCCGCTGGGATTGTGGGCCGGCTACCAGGAAGGGATCCCCGGCATTGTCATCTCTCGCGTGGTGGAACTGGTGCTCTCGTTTCCGGCCGTGCTGTTGGCTATGGGTATTTCAATCGTGGTCGGTTCGGGATTCACCACCGCCGTGTTTGCGCTGATCATCCCCTGGTGGCCGTGGTATACGCGGCTGGTGCAGGGGGAGGTGATCTCGATCAAGCATATGCTGTATATCGAGGCCGCCCAGATGCTGGGCTACGGCCGGCTTTACATTCTATTCCGGCACCTGCTGCCCAATATCGTGACCCCCGTGGTGGTGATGATGCTGCTGGATTTGGGACCGGCCATCATAGCCATCGGGCTGCTGAGCTTTCTGGGGCTTGGCACCCAGCCGCCCAGGGCGGATTGGGGCTTGATGGTCTGGGAAGGGGCGCCGAATATCCTCAATCAGTGGTGGATCGCCGTGGTTCCCGGGTGTGCAATGTTTATCCTCGTTACGGCGTTCAACCTTTTCGGGGATCGCCTGAAGGAAATTCTGGATACGCGGCGTGTACAATAAGCACGGCGGCCGAGGAAACGATCTGCGGTCAGGAATATAACGGCATTGTTGAGGCTTAACCGATAATACCATGATCGAAGCACACGTTACGGCCAATCAGCCGATCCTGCGGGTCAAAGACCTTCAGGTCAGCTTTTCCAGCTCACGGGGAAAGGTCAGAGTCCTGGAAGGCGTCACCTTTTCCCTTTTCCCGGGGGAGATCCTGGCCCTGGTCGGAGAGACTGGCTGCGGCAAGAGCGTGACCGCCAAATCCATCCTCAACCTGATGCCCCAGTTCGGCAAGGACCGCAAAGGCTCTGCTTTCTTCGACGGCTGCGATCTGCTGAAGTTGTCGAATGTGGAAATGCGGGATTATCGCGGCCGGCGGATTTCCATGATATTTCAAAACCCGCAGTCCAGCATCAATCCGGTATTCACTCTGGGCGAACAGATTTTCCGTCTCATACGGATGTACCTGCCGGATGAGATCCAATCGGTGCGGCAACGCCTGTCCTGTGGTCTGCGACGGGCCGTGCGCGACATCGCCGGACAAAAACTGGCAGAGGTGGGCCTGACGGACGTGGAGGACCTGTTCAGGTCTTACGCTCACCAGATCAGCGGCGGTATGGCCCAACGTTACCGGATCGCCACAGCGCTGTTGAGCGCCCCCGAAATACTGATCGCCGACGAGGCCACCTCGGCCCTGGATGTCACGGTTCAGGCCCACATCCTCAAGCTGCTGAAGTCGCTCTGCCGCCGGAAGGGCACGGCAATCGTGTTTATCACCCATGATCTGGGCATCGCCGCCCAGATCTGCGATCGTGTGGCGGTCATGTATTCGGGCCGGATAGTCGAACTGGCCCCAACGCTCGCGATTTTTGAGTCACCGCTGCAC
>Ga0126331_1000348_pt1 | contig 16437 bp, 14 predicted proteins | sample InaspJWI98metaG_FD_96379 | JGI IMG/M metagenome (GOLD analysis project Ga0126331, IMG submission 96379) | Marine gutless worms symbiont microbial communities from Oahu, Hawaii - Inanidrilus sp. 2 OAHU.JWI-98 metaG | ecosystem: Host-associated > Annelida > Digestive system > Unclassified | place... | reverse complement strand
TTATCCTGGTTCATGGGTGGTGTATCCTTTCCTTTTTAGTGTGGCCGGTTGACTGCTGCTAACAATCTACCGGTGGATACACCGCCTTTTCCTTTAAACACAACTTTTAAATATAACTCTGGGAGGTCTTCGATAATCTGACGGACAACCCGCTGGGTCTGGCCTAATTCCAAGAGCGTTTTGTTTCTTTCCACATACCGATACCAAAAAAGGACAAACGGATCCTTGATCACATAACGTGAATTTTTAGAATTCAGGTTTTCGGTGACTGGCAGCTCTTTCCGCACCAACTCTAAAGTGTCGATCAGAAAAGGAATGTAATTGCCGAGAGAGGTCGTATTGATACCCGCCTTGTTCGCAATTTCGGTGGCATCCTGAATCCCCTTTGCCATGGCCGAAAGAATGCCTGCATAAACATAAGAAGATTTTTTCAATTCAGGCAATAACATTTTGTTCAATTCATCACTGAAGAGCCCCATAAGCCCGAACCAGCATTCTTTAAGGATCTCCTCCGTGGTTGCCGTGAACAGATTGAATTGATCAAGAATTTCATAGAAGCGGGGATTTGTACCAAACATGCTAAAAAGTCGGAGACAATGTTCCGGTTTACGGACACCATGGTCAAGAAACAAATCTCTAAGCACATAAAATCTGAGGGATTCCATACGGATTTCTTGATCGAGCCTACCATAGAGCGGTGAGTGGTCTTCAAAAAGGATTCGATGCAGCAAGGTTCGCACAGAACCACAAAAAACAATCAGGCAGGGGTATCTTTTTCTTTTAAACTCATCAATGTAACGCTGGAAAAGTGCCAATTCACCTTTTTCTTCCAGGAACAGATTCTGGACTTCATCGAAAAAAATATACAATGTTTTCCCCTGTGAAAGCAACAATGAGACTGCTTTTAAAAATTCGGTGAGGCTTTGCGGCACGGATGTAAATCCAAGCTCGAATAACTCGGACTCCACCTGTTCAAGGGTTTTTTTCAAAGGGCCAACCAAACAGAACAGATAAAGACAATTTTTTCTCTTTTTGCTTGCTTCCAACCAAAGACGGGTCTTGCCGATGCGTCTGCGGCCAATGATTGCGGTGAATATTGCCCCCTTTCTGGTCGTTTTGAACCAGTTATCGATTCTTCTGAGCTCATTTTTTCGGCCATAAAATTTCATATTGTCAGATAGATTATCTTTTTACTAATTATCTGTTAATAGATAATCTGTAAAAATTGGAAACGAATAGTGATCGGTTCTCGATTGACGGAGCTTTTTTATTTTGGGGACATAATTAGGGACGCTCCACACATTTCCATTTTTGTGGAGGAAATAGAGTGGCATATTGATAGGCGGACCGAATCCTTCATCATCTATGATGAATCCTCATCGCCTAGCGAGGATGATCCAACTTCGCTCAGGCTACGCCGTGACAAGTCTGGCTTCGCTCCCAAAGCTTTGCCGGACAGGTTACCTGATCCCGCTGGAAGCGGGATTATCCAATTGACTTGTCGCAGCGTCTTGTGCGGCGCAGCTTTAGCGAAGACGTAAGTTCGACCTGCTAGGTCGTCTTGTCACGTCGTAGCTCGTAGAGCGAAGCTCCAAGCCTAAAGAACGAAGCCGGACTTGTCACGGCGTAGCTCGTAGAGCGAAGACGGAAGCCTATCTTTAAAAAAATCCAGTTTCGGGCAAAGCGGTGAGCTATGCTCAAATCGACCTAAAATTGCAATCCCGGCGTAAAATATTAAACTTGACAAGAAAATCCGCTTTGGTTAATCCGATGATTGTTGTTTGCATAAATGGGCGCTTCAATATGTTGGGTTGTCGCTGAAATCCATACACAATTAACCATTTTCCATCTAGCCGCTTGGAAAAAGCAATTTCCTATCTTTTTACCTGGTCTCAGTGGAGACCCTCTTTTTCATGGATGCCGTGAAGATGAACTAACCATTACATAAATTTCGAAAGGAGGAAACTTATGAAGAAGACTGTCTTTTTTGTGCCTCTGTTTATGCTTGCCCTAGGATTCATCACTTTCACAGGCGTGGGGCAGATGGCTGTGGCAGCCAACATCTTGACGATGAGTCATACCCAGGAGTTCGGAACCATCGATCCCCAAAGAGGAACAGACTACACGGAGACCTATGCGATGATCAATCTCTATGACACGCTGGTCTTCCCAAACTCCGCGGGAGACATGGAACCCAAGCTGGCTGCCAGCTGGGAAGCCACGCCTGATGGTTTGACCTACAAGTTTACCATCAAAAAAGGGGTGAAGTTTCATGACGGCAACGAATTGACGGCGGAGGATGTCGTCTTTTCCATGCAACGTTCCCTGGCCTTAAAAGAGGGCTACTCTTGGCTTTGGGCCGACATAATTAAAGATGTCAGTGCCCAGGGCGAAATTGTGACATTTTCACTTAAGAGACCCTTTGCCCCCTTCGTGGCCACCCTGGCCTGGCTCTACGTCGTCAACAAGGATTTGATCATGGCCAAGAAGGCCCCCGGTGATCACGGTGAGTTTGGTGATTACGGTGCCAAGTGGCTCAGCGTGTCCACCAATGAGGATGCCGGTTCAGGACCGTACAAGCTGAAGGCATGGGATCGCGGCCGCGCGATTGTCTTTGAACGTTTCAAAGATTACTTCGGAGGGTGGCCGCATGGCGACAAATCCATCGATGAGGTCCACTCAATCTTTATTCAGGAAACGACAACCGCCCGCACCATGCTGCGTAAAGGGGAATTGACCCTCGTGGAACATTGGCGGACCTATGCCGACTATCAAGAGATGGATAAGTATCCGAATGCCAACGTCATCTCATTCATCTCACCGGAGGTGCTCAGCTTTAAAATAAATACCAAAAAGCCACCGACAGACGATATTCACATTCGGCGGATGCTGGCCTGGGCCATGGACTATGACGCGGTCCTCAATATCCTGGAACCGGGCTCGGCAATGGCCAGAGGGCCTGTTCCGGTGGCGATTCCCGGACACAATCCTCGACTGTTCCGGTATACGATGGATCTGGACAAGGCGCGCGAGGAGTTAAAGAAGAGTAAGTACTACCCCAATGTTCCCCCGATTGAGGTTGTCATCCCGGCCGGACTTGAAAATCGCCGTAAGATGGCCTTGAGATTTCAGCAAAATCTTGAGACATTGGGTGTCAAGCTTGCTGTCAATATAGAACCCTGGGGACGAATGACCGATCTGGCAACCACCATGGAGACAACGCCCCACATCATGGTCATCTCGGTTTCGGCCAATTACCCCGATGCGGATACCTACCTTTACTCGATGTTTCATTCCAAGGCGGCCGGCACGTGGATGTCGACGGAGTGGCTGCAAGATCCTTTGGTCGACCAGCTCATCGATCGACAGCGCGTCCTCCTCGACCCCGTCGAGAGGGCTCATACCATTAATGTGTTGCAGCACGCTATCATGGAGCGCTGCCCGGATATTTATGTGTATACCATGGCGCTGCGCGTTGCGGTTCAGAATTATCTGAAAGGCTTTACGCCCAGACCGGTTATGAGCTTTTACTACTACTTTCATGACTGGTGGTATGATAAGTAGAATCAGGAGGTAAAGGAGAAGGCCGGGGAGCCGGATCGGCTCCCCCCCTTTCCGCACTGCCATGAATTTTATCAGTTTTTTAGTTCGCCGATTGTTTCATTCCCTCCTGGTGTTGGTAGGGCTCTCAGTGCTCATCTTTATCATCGCACGCATCCTGCCGGGCGATCCTGCCCGCTTGGCGCTGGGTCCGTTTGCCTCCCAAAATCAGATTGAACATTTGCGCCAGGAGATGGGGATGGATCAACCGCTCCATCTTCAGTATATCTCCTATGTGAGCGGCATCTTCCGTGGCGATCTGGGACTCTCATTTCAGACACGGCGAAGTGTCTCGCTGGATATCGCCCACTACCTGCCGGCGACCATTGAGCTGGTAATGGTGTCGATTCTCTGGGTCCTGTGCGTGGGTGTACCGTTCGGCCTCCTGGCCGGCCGTTACAAAGACAGCTGGCTCGACAACGTCAGCCGGGTGGTCGCCTTTATCGGCGTGGCCGTCCCGCCGTTTGTCGTGGGACTCATCTGTCAGCTCATTTTTTCTTACGCTCTCGGCATCCTACCCACCACCGGGCGTTTGAGCCTGCTGACCCAACCACCGCCCACCGTAACCGGATTTCTCATCGTCGACTCTATTATCGCCGGTAACTTCAAAGCCCTGGCGGATTCCCTCAAGCACATCCTGCTGCCGTCCTTTGCCATAGCTATGACAGGCATCGGTCAGATCACCCGGCTGACTAGAGGGAGTGTGAGCGATATCCTGGGCAAAGATTACATTGCCGCCGCCCGGGCCTTTGGCATACCCAATTTTTATGTCACCTTTAAATATCTACTCAAGCCTTCCTTTATCGCACCATTGACCATTCTGGGTCTGACATTTGCTTCCGAGCTTGGCAATGCCTTTCTGGTTGAACAGGTTTTCGGCTGGCCGGGAATGGCCAAATACGGGATTCGCGCCATCCTGCGCAAGGATTTTAACGCGATCATGGGAGTCGTCCTCATCATCGGCTTGGCCTTTGTGATTGTGAACTTAATCGTGGATATCCTGGCTGGATACGTCGATCCCAGGGTTCGGATTAAAGAGGAGGAGTCGTGACAGTCGAGGCAGGAATTCTTACTGTAGAAAATTCGGAAGTCAGCGTTACCCGCTGGATGGCCTTCAAGGACAGGGTCGCGCGGGGTTGGTACCGATTTCGTCGTAACCCCATTTCCCTAGCTGGCGCCGCCATGGTGCTTTTGGTCATCCTCGTGGCGCTCTTGGCCCCTTATATCACCCCCTATCCCGAACATGCCGGTGCATTTACGGATTTTAAAAGTGCTTTTCAGCCCCCCAACTGGCAATACTGGTTTGGTACCGACGAAGTCGGACGCGATGTCTTCACGCGGGTCATCTTCGGCTACCGTGTTTCCCTCATGATGGCCGCTGTTGTACTGGGCCTCAGCGTCCCTTTCGGCGTCCTGCTGGGTCTTGTAGCAGGATATTTTGGCGGGAGGACGGATACGGTGATCATGCGGGTGACCGACATCTTCCTGGCCCTGCCGCCGCTGGTAGCGGCTCTGGCCATCTGTTCGGCCTTTACGCCCACCATCGAAAAGGCGATGCTGGCCGTCGCTTCCATCTGGTGGACCTGGCACTGCCGTCTCATCGCCAGTATTACCCGCTCTCTCAAAACCGAAGAGTTTGTCCAGGCAAGCCAGGTCATCGGATCCGGTCATTTTCGCATATTGATAAAAGATATCCTGCCCAACTGTGCCTCGGCAATTATGGTTAAGGTTACATTGGATGCCGGCTTCGTGATCCTGGTTGGCGCCGGATTGAGTTTTTTGGGTCTCGGCGTGCAACCCCCCAAACCGGGGCTGGGGACCATGATCTCCTACGGATCCCAACATCTTCCCATGAAGTGGTGGCCGACCGTCTTTCCCAGTTTGGCCATCTTTTTTCTAATTTTGGGATTCAATCTATTAGGGGATGGTCTGCGCGATATGCTCGACGTAGAGGCCGAGGGGATTTAGATGATGGATCAGCATATGCTTGAAATCAATAACCTCCACGTCTACTTCCACGGTTATGAGGGCATCTCACGGGTGCTGGATGGGGTCTCCTTAAATGTGGGCAGGCGTGAGCAGGTCGGCTTGGCCGGTGAGACCGGCTGCGGAAAGACCGTGACCATGAAATGTGTCATGGGATTGCTGAAAATACCACCCGCCGAAATACCTCAGGGTGAGGTCATCCTGGACGGTGAGAACGTCCTGGAAATGTCGGACCAACAACTGCTGAAGATCAAGGGAACCCATATTTCGATGATCTTTCAGGATCCGATGAATGCGCTCAACCCGGTTTTTACCATCGGGACGCAGCTCCATGATGTCATCCGATTTTCCCAATCCCGATCCAACAAGGACCACAAACTCTCTAAAAAACAGATCTACCATCGGGCTGTCAACGCCCTCGAGGAAGTGCGATTACCTGATCCGGAGCGGATTCTGAGAAGTTATCCTTTGGAGCTCAGCGGGGGGATGCGTCAGCGGGTGTTGATTGCCATGGCGTTGGTCAACGGGCCCAGTTTTCTCATTGCCGACGAGCCCCACACGGCCCTGGATGTCACCATTGGCGCCCAGATCCTGGATCTGCTCAAAGAACTGGTCAGAACCAAGGGCATCTCGGTATTGCTGATTACGCACAACCTCGGCGTGATACATGAGACGACGCAACGCGTCTATATTATGTATGCCGGGCAAATAGCTGAAACCATACCAACGGCGATGTTGTTTGAAAATCCGAAGCACCCTTATTCCCGAGGACTGCTCAGTTCGGTCCCCCGCCTCACCGGCGGGCAGATTGCAGACGGCATTCGGGGAACCGTGCCTGACTATACGGTCGTGCCGTCGGGGTGCCGTTTTCATCCCCGCTGCGATCATATCATGACCATCTGTGTGCAGCAGAAACCGCCCATGTTTGAAATGGGGCCGGATCACTATGTGGGATGCTGGCTGTATGGTGAAGAAAGCGGGGCGGCATGAGCGAAGAACTCCTGGTTGTCAGGGATCTGGTCAAACACTTTCCCATTCGGGGGGGGCTCATGCGTCGCAAAATCGCGGAGGTAAAAGCGGTTCAAAATGTCAGCTTCGATATCCTCGGCGGTGAGATCTTCGGTCTGGTGGGAGAGTCCGGTTCCGGTAAATCCACCGTCGGAAAGACACTACTGGGCATTTACAAGCCGACGAAGGGGTCAATTCGATTTAAAGGCAAAGATGTTACCCGATTGAACCATGAGAACCGGCGTTTTTTTAAAAAAGAAGCACAAATGGTATTTCAGGACCCCAAATCTTCCCTCAATCCCCGACGAAGCATCAAGAGCACCATCGAGGAATCCTTAATCGTCCATAAGATCGGCAGGAACGGGCGGGAACGGGAAAAGGCGGTTGCCGAGCTTTTAGAAATGGTGGAACTCTCCCCCAATTATATGTATAAGTACCCATCCATGTTGAGCGGCGGCCAGCGGCAGCGGGTGGCCATTGCGCGCGCCTTGGCCTTGAATCCTACCTTCATTGTGCTGGATGAGCCCACCTCTGCTTTGGATGTCTCGGTCCAGGCCAAAATTATCCGACTTCTCCAGCGACTGCAGACCGAGCGCCGGATGGCCTACCTGTTCATATCACATGACCTCAGTCTGATGCGTACCATGGCCGACCGGACGGCCGTAATGTATCTGGGCCGAATATACGAAATTGCGCCAACCGATAAGCTCTTTACAAGACCGTTGTTCCCCTACACCCAGACACTTATTTCAGCCGTGCCCGTTGTCTCGGAAGAGGAACGCAGGATTAAGCCGACCAGACGGAATAAGGGTGGCGAGATTCCCAGCCCGATTAATCCTCCGGAAGGGTGCGCCTTTCATCCCCGTTGTAAGGACGCTTCTGAAGTCTGCGTCAAGGAACCGCCTGATCTTATGGAGGTCGAGGCGGGACATTTTGTTCGGTGCCACAATATCGGCCCTGGTTGACCCATCCTTGCGCGTGCCTTCAGAGAGGTGCGGTGGTGAGGGTAGGGAGACGCAAGCGCTAAGTTGTTTTCAACCCCGGAAAAAAGAAAAGAACATCCAACACCGACCGTTGAAGGGCAAAGATGAAGAATCCGAGATATGATCTGGCATAAAAGATGGGCGTGTAATCGATACGCGTCATTAGATTGGTGAAATGAAAAAAACAGAGAGGGAGAACAACGCATGGTCAAAATCAAGTCCGATCAGGAAATTGAAGATTTTATACGAGGGTGCACGTTTATGGGAACCGGCGGCGGAGGAGATCCAAAAGATGGCATCGCGTGGCTTCAAGGGGTCCGGGACGATGACCTGGAAATCAGTTGGGTCGATCACAGCGAAATCCCGGACGAGGCTTGGACCGTCTGCCCTTTTCTCATGGGCTCCATTGCACCGCTGACGGAAGAGACCCAAAAGAAGATGCAGCGCCTGGGGCTGACGCGGGATGCCTACAAGAGTATCCAGGCGGAATGCGTCAGCCTGTTGGAGGATCATATGGGTGTCAAGGTGGATGCGATCGTGGCCATCGAACTTGGCGGTTCCAATACAGCCGGCGCGGTCGGGGCTGCCGCGCGATTGGGCATCGCCGCGGTTGACGGTGATTACACGGGAAGGGCCATTCCGGAGGTCCCTCAGACAACCCCCTATCTCGCCGGTCTACCCTTATGGCCAATTTCGAGTGTTGACAAGTACGGCAATCTTGCGGTGATCAAGGAGAGTACCGGCTATGAGATGGCTGAGCGCATCGGTAAATTCATTGCAGCAGCCTCTTTTGGGCTGGCAGGACAGGCCGGATTTCTATTCAAAGGCAAAGAGATGAAAAAAGTCGTCATCCCCGGAACCCTCACCAAGTGCCTGGAAATCGGGCGTTCCATCCGAACCTCGCGGGAGGCAGGCCAGGATCCCGTGAAAGCAATCGTCAGGGACCTGAATGGTTGGCTCCTGTTCGAAGGCGAGGTTTCCAAAAAAGAGTGGGAGGACAATGAAGGTTACTATTGGGGAACCCACACCTTTGAGGGGCATGAGGCCTTCAAGGGTTCGGAATACAAGATCTGGTTCAAGAATGAGAACCACATGTCCTGGCTCGATGGGCGTGCCCATGTGAGCAGCCCCGATATGATTATTGTCGTTGACAGAGAAACGGGCGAGCCGTTTATGAATGCAGATTTGGCTGAAGGCCACCGGGTCGCTGTCGTCGGCCTGCGTGCTATTGAACAGTTTCGCTCTGAAAAGGGACTCGGTATTCTTGGCCCCGGCCATTTTGGCTTCGATCCGACATACACCCCCATTGAAGATCTTGTGGGGTAAGAATCATTGAGTGGAGAAGCAATGAAGATTAAAGTGATCCTGGCAAGTTCTTCTCAGGAAATTGTAAAAAGCCAGCTTGAAGATCGAAAAAAATCCCTGGCGGCAGGGACGGAGATAACCATCGTTGCTCCGCCACTATGCCCGCCCTCGACTGAAACGGAAAGAGATGAGGTCCTCGCAGCCCCTCAAATCCTGTCAGAAGTGATGAAGGCAAAAGATGAAGGATTCGATGCCGTGACGATTGATTGTGTTTTAGACCCGGGCCTGAAGGCAGCCAAACAGGCAAGTCAGATCCCTGTGGTGGGGGCCGGAGAGTCGGCTATCACCCTGGCCTTGCTTTTCGGGGAGAGATTTTCTGTGATTATGCCAACGGCGGCGAGTATCGGATCCATGGTGGCGCGGATCCGACAGATGGGATTATGGAATCGCCTGGCTGCTGTACGCGCCATTGACCTTCCCGTTCTGGCTCTCGAAGACTATCAGGAAACTGTAAAGGCCGTGGAACGGGAAGCCAGACACGCCGTAGAACAAGAAGATACGGATGTGATCGTTTTGGGATGCACGGTAATGGGCCCAATCGCAGACACCCTTGCCGACCGACTCGGCGTCCCGGTCATTGACCCGGGGACTGCTGCTCTGAAGATGGCGGAGGCCTTTGTGTCACCGGCTTGGCGTTCCACTCTGTATCCGGAAGGCAACTCTTAACCGGCGATTGCCCAAGCATTTATATATAAGGTATTCTAATTGTTTTAAATCATAGAATTTCATCTAAGCAAAAGGAGATTGTCATGATCGAGACCCAGGAACTTGAGCTAGCGGTTTCGGCCCACAAGACCGTCAATGATGTGCTGAATGTCAAATCCGGCGAAACCTTGCTCATCACGATAGACTCCAAAGCCGATTTTCGGTTGGCCGCAGCGATGGCCAGGGCGGGTGAGTGCGCCGGCGCCAAAACCATGATTGCATACCATTCCACCCCCCCTGCCTATGGGAAGGCAGGTGAGGCCTGGTATCCTGATTCTTTGGTGGGGGCCATCGAACGGGCCGAGGCCTGGATCGAACTGAACCACCAGTGGATCTATTGCAGCTCTGTCTGGGAACGGGTCATGGCCAAGGGAACCAAGATACGCTATTTTCATCTGGGCAAGATGGATCCCGATTCCATCTGGCGATGTCTGGGAGCTCTCGACTTAAACTGTCTCAAGGAATTCATGACCAGTGTTGTCAACATGACCCAAGCGGCCACGGAGATGAGATTCACCTCACCGGCAGGAACAGATGTCCTCTTCAAAAATGCGGGCCGCAGTGTGACCAATGAGTGCGGGGACGCATCGACACCAGGCGTGCACTTTATGATCGGCCAAATCGGTTGGGCGCCGTTGGAGGAATCGATTGAGGGAGAAATCGTTTTTGACGGCTCATTCTCCGGAGGAGGTCCCATGGACCTTGGGATATTGAGGGATCCCATCAAGTTCGTCGTTGAAAAGGGGAAGATTGTCGCCATCGAGGGCAAGGCCGAGGCCAAGAAGGTGAAAGAGTGGTTGGCCGGTCTCAACGATTCACGGATGTATTCCCTTGCCCATACCTGCTATGGATTTAATCCTGGAGCACAGCTGACCGGCGAGTGCACGGAAGACGAGCGGATCTGGGGATGCACCCAATGGGGTTTTGGTTATCAGGCCGAGCTGTTTGAAGGGGCCCTTGGAGATGCCCCCACCCATGGCGACGGGATCTGCCTCAACTCCTCGGCCTGGCTCGATGGCACCCAGATTCTGGATGAGGGCAAAGTCGTTGAACCCAAACTTGCGGATTTGGCAGCGAAGTTGGGTAAATAAAGATATCAACGGGACCATGCAATTATATAAGGAGGAGAGAGATGGAGTTTATGCTAGGTACGGAACCGCGTTTTGAGTATTATGCTTTCGAGGCAGCCGCGGCTGCGCAAAAACTGCTGGCTGAAATAATGCTGGTAAAACCGGACGAAAATGTGGTCATCACCGCTGACACCCAGAGTGATTGGCGTGTGGTCGAGGCCACGGCAAAGGCTGCATTGTGCCTGGGTGCTCACCCAACGGTGATCTGGTACGAGACCCGACCGCGGGCCCAGATGGAGCCATATGCTCCGGTTTCAGCCGCTGTCCAAGCGGCCGACGTGTGGGTTGAATATGCGGTGCAGTACATCCTATACACGGATGCCCGCCGAATGGCCTGCGAGAACGGATGCCGTTATGCCGCATTCGGTGCCCTGGATGTGGATGCCCTAGTTCGAACCATCGGCCAGGTCGCATATCCGACGATGCTGGCGCTGGGGGAGAAGCTGGTCGCCCTTACCCAAGACACCCAGGCGTTTCGAATCACCACCGCATTGGGGACCGACCTTATCTGTAATAATCAGGGGACTGAGGTGGTCCAGTCAGGACGCCTTGGGGACGAGCCGGGGGCGGCGGTGATGTTAGGGGGGCAAATCTCGTGGTTGCCCCAAGAGAGCTCCGTCAGCGGTACCATCGTCGGCGATGGCATGATCTGGCCGCCCGATGACGTCGGTATCCTGCGGGAACCTGTAACCCTGCAAATCGAAGCAGGCCGCATCACTTCGATAGAAGGGAGCCAGGAAGCAGGAATTTTGAGGAATTGGATAGATTCCTTGGAAGACCCCAACATGATGAGGATTGCCCATTACAGTTACGGATATAATCCGGGCGTAACCAGATTTACCGGACGAGTGGCCGAAGACGAGCGGGTTTTCGGTGTGTTCGACTTTGGCTTTGGTAGTTGGCTGGATCGGCCGGCGGCCTCCCACTGGGATGTGGTGATAACCGCTCCGACGATTGTGGCTGATGACGTGGAAATAGAACGGGACGGCAAGTACGTGCACTCCGAGCTGGTGAAATTCTGCCGGGAAATGGGAGTAGCGGGCTACTAGGTGGTCGAGAATAACTAATGCATAACCAGAGGACATGGCTTTCACTTCTGGTGAAAGCCACTTTTCAATTTTAATGCCGACAAGATTTCAAAATGAAGTCTTGCCGGCTAACGATTAATCGATAACCTCGAACGTTCAATTAAATAAGCACTCAAGCAAATTGGAAATTTAAAAGGGGTTGTAGCGGCCGTCTGCGTGAGCGGCCGTTTCGATATCATGGCGGTAGTGCTGTTTAACAGAGAACATTCGCACCGACAACATGTTGCCAGAAACCGGCAGTTTTGGAAAAAGCATAGTTCCTTTTAACGCTAAAGAAGGAGAACGGATATGCGGTATTTAGATTTAGATGATATGGAGTACCTGGCGATTGGTGCGGCCGTGCTGGGTACAGGCGGCGGTGGGGATCCGTATCTAGGCAAATTAATGGCCAAACAGGCGATTAAGGAGAAAGGCCCGGTCAAGCTTATTGAGGTGGAAGAGGTGGCCGACGATGACTGGGTTATTCCAACCGCCATGATGGGGGCACCCACCGCCATGCTTGAAAAATTACCCAACGGCAGTGAACCGGAATCATGTTTTAAAACGGTGCAAGGATTTTTGGATAAACCGGCGGTGGCGACCATATCTTTGGAGGCCGGCGGTCTGAATTCGACTATTCCGCTTTATACCGCCGCCAGGCTTCAGCTACCGTTAGTGGACGCAGACGGTATGGGTAGAGCATTTCCGGAGATACCCATGGTGTCTTTTTCAATCAACGGTGTCCCAGCCTCTCCCATGGTATGCGCAGACGAGAAGGGCAACAAGGTGCTTTTAAATACCGTCGATAACACCTGGGTTGAGACCCTTTCGCGGGTGGTCACCGTTGCCATGGGACTGTCTTCCATGATTGGACTTTATATGATGAATGGGGAAACGCTCAAACGGTCTGCCATCAGAGGGACCATTTCTTTGTGTATTGAAATCGGAAAGGCCATCATCGAAGCCCATAAACGAAATGTCAGCGCGATGGATGCCATCCTTAAGATTACGGATGGATACCAGCTTTTTGAAGGTAAACTGGTTGATGTTCAACGGGAGTTGTCCACCGGTTTCGTCAGGGGGAAGGCCAAATTTGAAGGTCTCGAATCAAACAAGGGACAAATGTTCGAGATGGATTTTCAGAACGAAAATTTGATCGGTTTCATTGACGGTGAGCCTATCACCATGGTGCCGGATTTGATTACGGTTCTCGACTACGAAAGCGGATCGCCCATCACTACGGAAAGCCTGCGGTACGGTCAACGGGTGTTTATTATCGGTATGCCCTGTGCACCGATCTGGCGGACCGAAAAAGGCCTGAAACAGGTTGGGCCCCGTTACTTTAAATATGATTTGGATTATGTACCCATTGAAAAGCTTGCCGCTGGATGATTCGGCAAGGAGGAAATATCATGAAATACAGACTCGGAATCGATGTCGGTGGAACCAACACCGATGCCGTGATTCTAGATGAAAACCATCAGGTTGTGGCCAAATGCAAACGGCCTACCAGTGAAGATATCTCCACCGGAATTAATCAGGCGGTGGAAACGGTATTAAAGGAAAGCGCCGTAGCACCTTCTGCGATCCAGCATGCCATGTTGGGCACCACCCATGCCACCAATGCCATTGTTGAGCGCAAGGGCCTAGCCAAAGTGGGCGTTCTCAGACTGGGTGCACCCTGCGGACTGGCTTTACCGCCAATGATGGACTGGCCTGAGGATATGCCCGATTACATCGGAAATCATCACAAAATGGTTAAAGGCGGTTTTGAATATGACGGTAAGTTGATTTCTGAACCCGATGCCGTTGAAATTGAAACCGCCCTGCAAGAATTAAAGGGTGTCGGTGTCGAAGCCCTGGCTATCAGCTGTGTTTGGTCACCCGTAAACAATGAGCATGAAATGATGGCGGCGGAGATCGCTAAAAAAGTTTTCGGTGATAGTGTATCCATTTCAATTTCCAGTGAAGTCGGGACCCTGTCTATTTTAGAACGTGAGAATGCTACCATTCTGAATGCGGCCATACTCAAAATTGCCGAAAATGCCTATGGTGCCTTCCAGGATACGTTGATAGCGCATGGCGTAACGGCTGACCTTTTCATCACCCAGAACGACGGCACCCTCATGTCGATTGATTACGCACGCAAATATCCTGTGTTCACCATCGCTTCCGGCCCCACGAACTCCTTGCGTGGTGCGGCGTTTCTGACAGGATTGTCGGACTGCATCGTAGTCGACGTTGGTGGCACAACTACGGATGTCGGTGTTCTCAAAGGCGGTTTTCCGCGCGAATCCACCCTGGCCGTGGAAATCGGAGGGATCAGAACGAACTTTCGCATGCCGGATCTCATCTCCATCGGTCTGGGCGGCGGATCATTGGTGCAATCAAAGGACGGTGCTGTCACGGTTGGACCGGAATCGGTTGGCTACCGGATCAGCGGAGAAGCCCTTGTTTTTGGCGGTTCCACCTTAACGGCTACGGATGTTGCCGTGGTTTCAGGTAAGTTTTCCTTGGGTGAGCCGCAAAATGTATCAGCGATTGAAAAAGATATCATTGACCAGGCCGACACCCGGATTAAAGAAATGGTTGAAGCAACCATCGACCGGATGAAAACCTCGGCCGGTGATATGCCGGTGGTTCTGGTCGGAGGCGGTTCCATCATCGTACCGAAAACGCTCGTGGGAGCCAGTGAAGTAGTCGTTCCGGATAATTTTGATGTTGCCAACGCTATTGGCGCGGCGATTTCCCAAGTATCAGGAAGCATAGACGGTGTTTTTGATGTGGCCACCAAGGGTCGTGATACCGTCATTGGCGAAGTTAAAGAGGCAGCCAAAAAAGAAGCCATAAAGGCCGGGGCCCGGCAGGATAGCCTTGAGGTCGTCGATATCGAAGAGATCCCGCTTGCCTACCTGCCGTCCAATGCGGTGAGATTCCGCGTAAAGGCGGTGGGTGAACTGATTTAGGAGCGGTTCAGGGACAGTGCCACCACTGGTCGGGGTGATCCGTCTGAACAAAGAAAGAACTTTGGTCTCGTTTTGTACTAAGATTCGGGTTTCTTAACGAACACGAGAGGAGTTGATATGGATATTATGACAGCAATTAAAGGGCGCCGAAGTGTACGCAGTTTTACGGGTGATCCCGTCGACAAAGACACGCTGCTGAAACTGTTGGAGGCTGCGGTCTGGGCACCGTCAGGCGGCAACGGCCAGACCTGGCGCTTTGTTGTTGTTACCGAACAGGCGATGATGAAAAAAATCAGGATGGTCAGCCCTGGGCTTCTAGGTGATCCACCGGCCGTAATTGTTATTGCTCAGGATATGGCATTGGCCAAGCACAAAGGCGGTAAAATGGGTCCGGAAACAATCACTAAAATGGACTCTGCCATGGCCGCCCAGAACATCTTGCTGGCAGCTTATGAAATGGGCCTGGGCACGTGTGTGATTGCTTCATTTCATCCGGGTGCCGTTGCCAAAATTTTGAGCATGCCGGAGAGCATTCAACCGCATTTAATGGTCAGTATAGGGCACCCGTCGAAGAATCCCCCCGCACCGGCCAGACTATTTGATGAAGTTTATTGGTTTGAGGAGTATCATGGATAAACAAGTTTTTGAAGACAAGATCTTTGAATTGGTTTCCTATATGGTCACATCGGCCCGTAATCTGCTGGAGGAACCGGCCCGTTACGGGCCTTTTCGCCTGGTGGATGCCGTCAGTCGTCTGATTGAGATTTTGGAAGAGGCCGGTAGCTCAAGTGAACGCCTGAACGCGATACGTGAAAAGATGGACTCCGGAAAATACAGTGCCATGGGCACTGAGGAGGAGTTCGAGGAATTCCTGGAGTCCGCTGTATTTATGGTGGTTGATGCCATCGACAACACCGAAGCCAGTTAGCGCCTACTCATAAACGGCATCTTCCGGCTCAGGCCTGCGTCCTTGCGACTTCGCTCTACGAGCTACGATCCGACAAGACAACGGGACAAGTCGACCCTACACGCAAGGCTCTCCAGTTGAGCACCGCCGGTGTCTACTTCGTTGATTTCAACGGGGCAAGCAAACTCCGTCGGATCGGGTTCTTGTCCAATCTGAACTATTGATTGCTTTTTACCGAAAAAGATCTGTGGGATACGTATGCCGCCTTCAAAATACCCTTTTGCCCACTTTATGAGCAAGGTAACCGATCTTTGGGAGCAAAATCTTCAACCGAAGAACGATCAGACGTACCCGCCTGGGAGCAGGATATTGAAAACACAGAAGAAAGATCCGGCCGTCCACAGGATAAAGAAAAAGCAATGGAAAGGCTGCGGCAATTGGGATATATGTAAAGATCAGTCAGAAAATGAAGCTCCCCGCCCCCGCTCTAACGAGCTATGGCGCGCCAAGTTGCGTCATAGCCAACCCGCTTTCGCTTTCGCAAGTTTCCTGACTTCGTCATGACTTCGACGGGACAGGTTGAAGCGGCTCCTCACCATCTGAGTTATATTTAAAAGTTGTGTTTAAAGGAAAAGGCGGTGTATCCACCGGTAGATTGTTAGCAGCAGTCAACCGGCCACACTAAAAAGGAAAGGATACACCACCCATGAACCAGGATAA
>Ga0126331_1000344_pt1 | contig 16510 bp, 3 predicted proteins | sample InaspJWI98metaG_FD_96379 | JGI IMG/M metagenome (GOLD analysis project Ga0126331, IMG submission 96379) | Marine gutless worms symbiont microbial communities from Oahu, Hawaii - Inanidrilus sp. 2 OAHU.JWI-98 metaG | ecosystem: Host-associated > Annelida > Digestive system > Unclassified | place... | reverse complement strand
TTTACCTGATAGCACTGGTAGCATGCCCATTCTCGCACTTCGTCGTTGTTAGCAGCTTGTAAGTCATACTTCGCCTGTCGCATCCATCGTTCCGCCTCAGCAGGTTGTGGATTAGGAGGAGGATGAAAATCTCTGAAGAAGCTGGCATAGTGATCATGGTATCTCGAGTTTGTAAACGAGTGATGTCTTGATCGTCTGGCGTAATGGTGTTCCCAGTGTTGACGATAATTTCTAGCTCGTTCACTCATAAATTCGTCGTATGCGTTCCTTGGCGCTGATGCACCAGCAGCTTCATCCTCATCAACGTTGTCGGTTGGTTTTCCTTGCTCTAACATCGCCACGAAGTTCTGAAGCGCCTGAAACACTCTTGTCATAAGACCCTTCTTCTCGGAAGGATGTTTGTCCGGATGCCACTGCAACTGCAGCCGTTTGACAATTCTACGACGTTGCTGTTCTGGCAATGTCCAGGCTTCTTTCAGCTGTTCCTTCAACAACTTGATAATGCCTTGAAGATCAGCTGGCACTTCTGGTTCTGGTGCTGCTCCCTCTGTTGCTTCTGGTGGCCTAAGAACAACCATTCTGTTATGATCTTCCTCGTCGTCATCTTGCTCTAAAACATCTCGTGGCACCCCATCTCTGCTGAAAGCGTACAGCATACTAGCGTCAACAGTCTGCTCTTCGCCATCAGTAGAAAGCTTTACTCTGTACTTGTCTGCCATTGTAGACTCGCTGTCTTCATGAAGTCGCTCTAGAATTTCCACCAGTTTGTATCTTGCTCCGCCATGTTCACTGCGATCTAAGGGATCATCAAGTTCCAGAGCCACCAACCATCCGATTTCAAATGAAAATACATTCTGCATTAAATAGCAATGCATACTTTCAGGGACAATGCTACCAACTGGTGGGTTAAATTGCTTGATTGCAGTATGAAGTCCTGTCATTTTATGATCGTTTAGGAGTCCGTCAATTTCCTGCAGTGGACATCCTATGATCAAGGTAAGCTTGTCTAAAACTAGAGACAAATGACTTTCAGCGGTTTTGTTGATAACCTCAGCAACATGACAATGCAAGCTTGTCAAGTTACCAGGATTGCGTGGAACATAAATCTGCTGAATGGTGTTGCCATCTTTGGTTATGCTTTCCCAAAAGAATGTACACGGTTTTTCACTGTTTGGTATTTTCTCGCCTTCGTATTCCAGGTATGTTTTAATTTTGCTTTTACCTAGTATGCGAATTTGTTGCATTTGGCTACAGATATTTTGAACTGTCAGATTCACGTCGTCCAGTGTAAGGCTCTTTTTAGTCAGGCAGTGTTTTGCAAGGCGCTGAACTCCAGTTAGGAATTCTACAGACGTCAGTCTGTTTCTCAGTTCATTTGCAATATCCGAATCAGTGTCGTCACAGCCTTCACCGAGGCATTCTCTCACCATACTCGACAGAAACGTTGGCCGTTGGACCTCTGGCAGTCTTTCCAAGACTTTTTCGATGTCTGTATTTGTCGAACTGCATACAAGCGTCAAGTCAACAAGAAGCGGTTTCTGAAATTCTCCGAGTCTTTTGAGAAGGCTTTTATTATCAACGTATACAACGTCTGAAGACAGCAGCAGTTTACTCGATCTGCTCGGGAAATAGATGCGTTCTGGTATCGTTAGTTGTGCTTTCTTGTCGTTTATCATCAGTTGCATCATGTGCTTTAAACCCGTGGCGACGTCTTTTGATTCGCGTGGAAGCAATTTCTGCTTCACAGTTTTATCGTGGATGGCTTCAAGCACTCCTGCGTACTGGCTTACAGTAGGTATTTTTGTAGTTCCTAGCTGCATAAATAGGTCGACGAACTCACCAAGCGGCAAGGGAAATTTATTCAAGTATGGTTTGATTTCTTGTTCTTCCACAATATCCGTTACAAACTGTGCAGATCGAATCAGTTGACAGCTGTCTCTTGAATAGATGAGCGGCGAATCTGTTAAAATGGATAGAACATCTGGTAGCAATGGTGAATGTTGTTGCAGAAATTTGTAGACACGTTTTAATGCGTCTTCGAGTACATTTGCAGTTCTTTTGCCTTTTAAGTCGTGAACGGCTTCACTGATGACATGTGCACACAACCGTTTAGCATGCTGAGCAACATCTTCTGGCGTTGGTTTGACAATCACCTGCAACTGTTGCATAATGCTATCAAACTTCTGACGATCATCTCTATCAGTTTTCAATGTATGTTCGCCGACATACTGTGGTAGTATATTCTTTGTCATCCAAATTAATTCTTTGTTACAGGATAACACAGAATGCTGAAAACAAATGAACTGCAATCTGCCTGTAGCATCTCGTGTACCATGTTGATGATGAAGATGCTCCAAATCTTCACTAACTTCATCCGGTTGTATGAAACAGATATTTTTCACTGCGAGCAGAAGTGACGACGACTGTAAGTCATCTCGTTTCAAGAAATGCTTCAGCAATATATTGGACTGCTTACGAACTGCATCTGTCACTTCCTCTGTTGCTTTCCTTTGCACAATCATGGCAAAATTCACGAACATTTCTTCTGTTACTTCATGAATTATGCCACAGTCCAACAAGAATTTTCTCCAAGCCGTGTCGTTGTATGGGGCTGGAGGAAACAAATGCTCTGACAACATAGCTTTGAAAACTTCATGATGGTTATCGTAGTAGTTGTCGGCAGTAACAAGACTACCATCTGCATGTGACGGCAGAAACGGTAATGACTTCAGCGCCTCTGTGAAAGTAGATATTTCAGCCTCTGTGTCATCTGAACAACGAAGATGATGAACATGATTTCTGACAAAAGTAATATGAACCTTTTGACCAGCAGGAGACAATTTGTCGAAGTGAGGAAATATGAACAGAGTATATGCTTCGGCAACTGTAAGGCATTTGCAGCCAAGATAGTCGAGTAATTTTTCAAGAGGCGGACTTGGTTTCTGCATAAGAAAGGTAATGTTCAATTCTTCTCTCCATATTTGCATATCATCGCCAGGTACTGCCGGCAAGACATATGTACGAGTTCTGTTGATTGAAATCTGTGTGTTGAACTTGGAAACGAAAAACGGCAGCTGAGAAATGACGTTTTTTGTGTCATTATCGCTTTTTAATGCAGTCACATTTTCTGAGAAATGAGCCAACAGTCGCAAGCCTTCCTCTATACTTAATTTACCTTCTAAACTGTTCTGTTGAAGAAGGTTCTTGAGTGCTAAAACAACACACTGCGGATTACGAATGTTTCCAAGCAACGATTCCATGAAATACATGTACGACAGACGAAATGTTTTGTCAGTGCACTTTTCACTGTCAATGTATGACCAATTCATTTCAGCAACACCGAGCTTTTTTAGAATTTTAACAATCTCATTCGCTGTTTCGTCTCTGAAGTTTAGTACACCAGCCGACTGACAAATTGGAAACAGCAGCTCACTGTGTCCGCAAGATACAGGAAGCAAACACCAGTCAATAACGGGCTTCAATACTGTCGCTGAATTTGCCTCATCTGACTGAACGGTAGGTAGTCCGTACGAAACCAATGACGCAAAGAATGACCACACTCTCGCAAGCCATCTGGTATCGTAATTATTTTCGTGCAATTGCTCTTCCAGTTTTCCGATGTTTACTGTTTTCTCAGCGCCACAGTAATCGTCACTACTCAGCATAGCTGACAAGAGCTTAGAAAACTCAGCAACATCAAACAGTCTGCATAAGTGAACATCTTTCGCAGGATCAAGCGGCAACACTCGAGAGACATCAGGATGCACAAACATGTCTGCAGCATTAGGTGCTACATCGCTGTAATCGGTCACATACTTTCGATCTTGACCGTCAAATGTTGTCAACAACAAAGACTTCGTCACCAGAAGTGGCAGACCAACAAGTCTCTGCTTGTAGTCTGTCACTTTGCAGCAGTATTGCAGTATAGCCTTGATAAATTTAATTTCCTTAAATGGCGTTTCACTGAGTTTCAACGGAACAACGCCAAGTTTGCATTGTGTTGCATGCCGATTGTAAGAAGCAAAAAACTCCATCAACGCCTCTGGCCTAATCCTTTCTACAGAAACTTTTGCCTTTTCAAAGTTAATACGCAGACGCAATGGACAAGCAAACAGAAGAAATCCACATCGCATCAAAGCTTGTCTGATTAGAAGTTCTGTTTGCTCGTAGTCAGTGCCTGATGTACGGATACCAATTGCTCCAGAACTGCGAAACATTGTCTGTGAAAGCTGGTCCGCAGTCTCGGACGTCTGAATCTGACAATCTAAATAATCAAAATACACTTTCTTATTTGGCTGCCCGAGTGGGCCCATCCACTTCACATTCCGTAGCTGTTCTGTTGACGAACGTAGCGGAAGTACATCTAGATTCTTATTACCAATGTATTTGTAAACCGCAGTTGTCAAACTAGTTTCATATGGTACATCTGATTTGCAGATCTCTGGAAAAACTGAATGAAACTTGTCGAGTTTACGTTTTGCTTCATCAACTGAATTGCAGTCAGAACGGCAGTCTCTCAAGCTATCTTTCAATGTATGAATCAGAGTACAATAAGCTGGAGCAACAACACCTTCCATGATACACCGATTCCACTCAGATTTAAATGACGCGTGCTCATCTGTCCAAAGCCCTCGACGACTTTCATTGCTCAGAACAAAATGTCCATTTACATGCACCGGCAGATCTGGCAACTGCACTGGCAGCGGCAGAAAGCAGAACAACCTGTTGTTTTTTGCTGTTGTACGTCTACCAACACTGGTTGACGGCTTGAGATAAGCGACGCCACCAAGTGGAAGAAGACCAAGATCGCCACATTGATAGGCATCCGAAACAATCTTCGGAACAACGAAACTGTCTTCAAAGCCACATCTTTGCACTATTAGCCACGTGTCTTGATTCTTGTCACTGTCGTCGGTTATCAGTTCGTATACTACTTCTGTCATTTCCACTTCACGCAAATTCTTCTCTTTCTGGCGCAACTTCACTGCTGCTTTCCGTATCTCTGATTGAAGAAAATTCCGCTGCGCTTTGGCGTGTTCAGTAAGTAGCACACGTACACTGTATACATCTTGTAGTTGTACGACGTCTGTAGATCCAAGCGACACTTCTCGTATGCGTATTTCTTCAACCGAATTCACAAACAGTAAAGCTTCGTACATATCTTTTCTAAATCCCGTGAAAAGTGCTTTAATGTCTTCTACACTGACTGATTTTTTGGATTTTTTATCCACAATTTCGGATTCTTTAGCCATGTCTTCCGTGCGAAGAGGCAGCCTGAACACTGTGCCATTTTCAGATATATTATACTCTCTGCTAAAATAGCCACTGAACACGTCACAAAAGTTCGTCTGCAGATCATCAGTCACTTGAAACATTCCGCCGGGATTGTGGCAGTCAGCACCCGGCACATACTTGCAGTTTGGATCAAACGCGCATAGCACAGTGCCTTGACCATCAACTGTTGTGAAGAAAGTAGGCACGTCTGTTACGTGATACACGCAGTTGAAGCCGACTCCATACTGCCCAGTTTTAACTGGATCATCTAATTTACTTCCCTCTCCTAACATCTGAATGCCTTGAAGATCTTTATCAGTGAATGATCGATCATTGTATATGCATAGAGCTGGTCCTTGAATTGCCTTCCACCTCTCTTCAAACACTTTTTCAGTTCCAAGTGACCTTGAGTCACAAATGAAGTGCACCGTAGTTGCACCAGCATCATCAGCATTTTGTAGCATCTCTTTTAAGATATCCTCACTAGAAGGATAACTGTCAATAATACGCTTGATTCTCTTTACCAGACGTTCCTTTTGTCCAAATGGCAGTGCCAGTTTATGTCGTTTCATGATGTCTTGGCGAATAGTCTTAATGCCAATGGACACTGTAGCTGAATACGTAATCCTTTGACTACAACAGTTAATGTCTTCTGGTGTTATTAGCCACGGACAGTTGTTGTAGACTAAGGAACGTGCCGGACATAGACAGTTGGCTGCATTTGGCACTGGCAAATCTTCCATTGATGTTATGACTGGATTTGACTTTCGACATTCTGCATCCACACATTGATTAATAACGCATATCACGAGCTCCATTTTATCTGAGTTAAGTTTGCGACCTTGAGTTTCCTTTTGCACTTCGTGTAAGATCCACACATAATCTGTCAAGGTAAAATTGTCTTTTACACCAATAGCCTTGAAAACATCTCCATACAATGCGACTGCGTCTTGTGAGATCACAGCAAGGTATGGCATCAATGACAAAGTTGTGTGCGTTGATGTCATTGCACACCTGCTTGGCAACATTAACAGTGTTTTGTCGACCAGCACGCAGTTCGTGCGTGAAAGTTCGGAAAACACAGCTTCGTGACTCTTCGGTCTACTTGCAACTCTGTTGAGAAAAGTAAACACGACATGATACACTTCATTGAATTGTTTCATGCACTGTTGATGCTGTACGATGCTCTTCTCCGTTGCTGCTTTTTGTAGTTCATGAATCTGGTTAACTACAGTCGTTATTTCGACTTCGTTGTCAAGCAATCCTAACACCTTCTTGACGCCTTTGTACTCTGCATCAAAACAACTACAATCAATCACAGGATAAGAACAACACACCAGATATTTGTTATCAGTCAAGTATCCTTCGTTGCTTGAGATTATGTTGCTGCCGTCGCCTTGCCACCTTATTGGAAAGTTTGTAGGACGCTTCATAACTGGTAAGAACTTTGTGCGACGAATGGCTTCAAGAACGTGCTGAGAACAGCTGATCTTTTTCTTCGTTAAATTGGAACTCATTACAGAGATTATGATTTTCGTTCTCGTTGTTGCTGTGCTTGGGTTTGATTGGATAGCCAAACATCTGTCTGCTATTTCTTCCCATGAAAGATCGTGTTTCTTCATTCCAAGAGTCACTAATGCGTTGCAAATATGTCCACATTTTTCATTGTCATCGGCAACACCTGACTTCCATAAAGGAAAGTATCCTTCGTCAGCATCATAGAGTTCTGCAAGCTTGCAGTTGGGATGTACAAGTTTTGATATGGTTTTGAGATCTTCACTATCAGGAGACACTGGAATACATTCGATGTCAGTCAGTAGATGTTTCAACTTATCATCAAACAAACAATTCAGTACCAAAGTATCTCTGGTTAATGCATCAATTTTTCTGATACTTGGAAAGAACCAGTCCTTGAAGAATGATCGTTTGTCAATAAACTTTTGTTGCATAACTGTCTTACACGATTCTACTTCAAGTAATGTTTTTACCACTTCTTCAGGAATGTCAACAACCGTGTTGGTTTGGTTTGCAGTCATTTTCAACACATGCAATGCAAGTTCTGCAATTTCCTCCTTTCTGAAGTCCGGATCGAGCAGTATGCATCTGTTTAGAGACACCCAGCCATTATCAGCTTTAATAACGGCACAGTTTTCGTCCGTACAAATGCGATGATATAAAGACTGATACAAGTGTACTGCCAGGTGTGCGATCTCCTTGAGAGACCGTGCTACTGGCCAGATATTGTACGACGTTTTCTGTGAACATCTTGTCAGGTCTTCTATCAGAATGCAGTATGCGTGACACACGGCGTCACTCATCAGTGCTTCATTCCAGATTGCACGCTTGTCTTCTTTATCCATTGCAGCTCTCTCGTGGAGATGAGTTCTGCTAGAATGAACAGCAAAAAAGCCATTGATATGTACTGGCAAGTTGATCTGAATTGGTAATGGTAAGAAACAGTAAACCATACCAACTGAATGCAGGCCAAACTGGATGTCAACTGCCTTAAAACTCGATTCGTCAATCCTTTCAAGCTGAGCGGCAGCACCTCCCACAGGAATGAGAGATGAATCTGCATGACAAGCCAGCTCCAACGACCTGTTTCGCCCACTGCATGACACAACAAGCCAGTAGCTGTCCGAATCTGTTGAAGCTTTACCAGCAAATTTTGTATGTGTCGCACTGCCATACTTTACACTTACGTTAAATATGGCAGAAAATTCACATAAATGACTTTCAGGCAAACGTTCCTTTTTGTAGTTTTTCACGAGTGAACTGCATTGTTGCAAAATGTTATTGCTTGGCGTGAACTCTCCTGCATCGTTTGGCAGTGTGCGGTTTGAAGGAGTACATGTAACATTTCGTATTTCGTTTACGAGATGTTTTTCAACTGAAAACCACAAAGTCATTTCTTTTGCTGAAGTTGCAGTCGCTGTCAAGTGAAACACTCTAATCAGACGCACATTTTGAGTGTACAACAATATGTGATGTGCGGCGGTTTCCAAGAGACTTAGCAACTTCATCATTTCAGCGTCACTATAATGATGTTTACTGATCTCACTTTTTCTTGCTTGTTCTTCTGTTCGCAAAGGAAATCGAAATAGAGTTCCTTTATACGACTTCATTGTCGAGTCTTTACTAAGATCGCACTCAAACACATCGTTATAAGGCTTAAACTGATCTGTTAAACACTGTATTCTGCGTCGGTGGGTGTCCAGATTCAATTTAATGCCAGGTTTGCCTTTATTTGTTATGGCTTGTCCCAGATATTTCGCGTGTGGATCAAAGAACACAATGTTCCCACGACTAATAAATGACGGAACGTCAGTAAGGTGATAAACGGCATTGAAACCAAGACCAAAACGACCAATTTTTTGGCCGTATTTTACTTTGGTAGCACCACTTAGTTTAACAATGTTTTCAAAATCACTGTCAGCAAAAACAGCGTTGTTGTAAGCCCATAATGCTGGGCCTTGCAGCTCTTTCATTCCTTGATCAAGAAGTATGTCCCTCGCGTTTTCGTTGTATCGTTCATCATACAAGAAGAAGATTTCTGAAGCACCAGCATCGTCTGCGTTCTGAATCAGTTCCTTTAGTACCGCTAAACCATCAGTGTAATCTCTCAGAATTGCATGCAGTCGTCTAGTCAGTGGTTCTGACTGCCCGAATCCAATGTCTAACTCTACAACTCCTAGCGTTCGACTGATAAGACTTGGAATTTTCAGTTGTTCTGCAGTCTTAGTTGGTATTAGGTCATGAATTACGAAGACGTCAGCCTTCAAATCTTCTATGTCAACGTTATGTCGACGCCACTCCTTATCAATGTAAGTACATTCCGTGGCTGGTTTCATCTTCAGTTTGCCAGACTTTGTGTTGATTGGAATGAGCAAAGATTCCGCATCCTGGCAGTTTTGCTTTGCAAGGGAATTGAGAATATTAACACACAGCTGAATGTCATGATCAACTGTACTCTTTTCTAAATCATTCTCACGTTCGTGTCTGTCACTCACTGCTTGCAAAACTTCAACAAGATCGCTTTTACTTTTAAGACCACACTCTGTCCACAGTTCTCTATACCAGGAAAGCTCACCAGGAAGTCTGAACCTGTAAGGTTTCAGCTCAAGTGCGTCTTTACCGAGTACTACTTGGCTAAAGTCAGAAAAATTCTCACCATTCCATATCCACTTCCTGTCGGTCATAGCATCGACGAAGTATTTAAGGTAATGTTTGTGTTCATTCACAAAGCGATATATGGAACACACGACGGGCAAAAACTGATCCTTCTGCTCACAGTTGTAACAGTCTACGACATTCAGCAGATGTTCTGTGACATCCTGTATGTCAGGTTCATCATTCCAGCCATACGCCTTTGCTAGCACTGCAAGGCCCTGCGAGTCAACCAGAGGTCGCATAGAGCCAATGAGCTGAGCATACTTTGCAGCTTTTACTTGGGCTGGTGTAGAAAATCCATTAGACACGTTCTCGCCGTATAACGAAAGTGAGTGTGGATAAATGAGAAAATCTGCGCGGTTACACTTTATTGGAATACACGGTAAATTCTTTAGCTTATCTTGGAGAGTTGCATGGGGCAGTCCTTCAATTGACTGGCCAAGCAACTCCGAGCGTCTGTTTAGCAGCCGATTAAAAGCATCTGCAACGGTCTTCTTTTCACCTGCTGCCAAGTCATCAGAAGACAAGCTAACAGCTATTTCATACATTTCAGTAGCCGTAACTGAAGATGAGCTCTTCAAGCCCATGGCTTTTAGAGCCTCTCTGTATTTGGATTTTGCAAATTCGCCTGTTGGAAATACTGCTCGACTACTGAAAATCTGAGCAATTACTTTCTCTCCTTCATCAAATACGTCACATGGCCTCACATAGGTTCCGTCTACTTTCTGTACAAACCTGACTTCTTTGCCAAAATTCTCAATATTGAAGTAATTTTGCTGAAATTGTTTAAGGTTTTCACAGAAATACTTCATGAATACCGTCACATCGTCTGTCGAATACCAACCATTTTTCACTCCATCAAAATAAATTTCTGCAACAATCACAGCAAGTGACTTCTGCTTGACACCGCAAGCCGCAGCCAGACGACTTGAGCTTTCGTCATCTAAATTCAACAGTACTTCTGGACTTGGCACTGGTATCTTTCCTTCTTTCGCACTCGGTGCTGCAGTGCTCACTTTCATCAGCGACACTGGTCGTGCTTTCTCTCTGCCACTTCCATCAACTGTCACAAATATTGGAAGAATCTGCAATAACTGTTTGCTTGATTCCGAAAAGCTCGAGGGACTGGTGTCTTTTGCAAGAAAATTTCTGAGACAGAAACGAACTTTATCCGTACATTCCAGAAGGACTTTAGTCACATGAGCTCTCGGCAATCGATTCATGGCTCGCAGCAATCCTTCTGCAGTTGGCAGAAAGGCGTAAGTACCAATGAACTGCGGATGTTCATGCAACTCTGGATGAACATCGTCTATGACGTAAATTCCAAGCTTGTCAGAAACTGTGGCCAAATCCACTGGCAGTGCGGATCCAGACATTTGTGAAATAATTACTGCTAGCTTTTCACTGAGTTTGAGCACACACGTACCGTCCGAAGCCAGTGGTACAATATGCAAACCTTCCAGTGAGTGAAGTGTCGTTTTAAAGTGGTTATTCAGATACTGCCACAGCAATGTTATCCACTTGTGATCGATCCACGGTGCAACATCCTTGCCAATTTTATTGCAGTCCCATCCTGCACAAAGTTTTCGCAACAGAAAGGTGACACCTGTTGGATCCAGGTCTATAAGCTGTGCTGCAAACAAAACAATCGCGACAGTTTTAGCGAAACAACAACAAAATAATGTAGCAAGTAATAAGTATGATAAGTGTTAAGAATAACTGGAATGCATTTTACCAAAAAATTAGGCCTAATCACGTCATTATAATGACATTTTGACACAAGCAACATTGAGCGACTACTTTGTCCACGGTTGCACATCGACAAAGCGTTTCATTTGTGACTATTTTCAACAACGTTGCCAAAAATCGAAGCACGACATGGCATGTCACGGGACTATATCTGATCACGCCCTCTTGCAATACAGCCAGGCAACCCATAATGACAGCAGTATTATCAAAAGGCCGCTAGCTGTTAATCATACTGGTAATCGTAGTTAGCACAGAACTACAGACTCATGAACAAATAAAGTACTACTGAAGACATAAAATAACAGAAATGATAAGTAATACTGCAGTAATATATTACTTGTCTTTGTGAGGTCTTTGCATGCTTTTGGTGCAACAGCAGCTTTGAAGAAATGACTTTCAAGACCAGGCAACAGTTCGCTTGGATGGTCTCTTGAACCAATGTACACATTTTCCTTGTTCGGCGAGTTTGGTTCAAATGTTGTCCACGTACCATCTGCCAGTGGAAGCAGTTCTAAGCCATGCAGATGTCCGACGTCGTCAGGAATGCTGAGATTGTTCATGACGTATTTGAGTAGAATGATGCGATCATTTTCACTCATGCGATCATTGTCACTCTGCACTTTCAATAGACTCTCGCAGACTTTGTACACCGTAATACGTGCTGCCTTTTCCGGTAAAAGCTTCAGCACATAGTCTGGGATGCATGCGAGATTTCTGCTATCACTGTAAAGTACAGCTCGCAACAGCTGACTTTCTTCATCAACTTTTGTCAGAATGTCAAACGTTGTATCTTCCCAGTGCAGCCATCGTCCACAGGGGTATGAAGGCGAGAAGAACAACGGATGTGTGCTTGTCATTGCTTCTTTAAATGCATCGGCCAAAGTTTTCCACTGACACCTGACAACGTTGATGTCAGGAATTATTGCATATACTAACCGCGCAAAATACTCTCGGTTGTTCTTAGTCTTTTTGCCTAATGCGCATTTCAGCGTCTCTGGCATCGCATTCACTGCAACCTCCTTTTGCTGTTGCAGTTGTGTGAGAAATGTTATCAGCTGCATCATTGCTTTTGGCAGCAGAAAACTAACCAGAAACCGATTCCACGTGAGAGCAGGGTCATTCAGTGGACCTGTCTGATCTGCCGTAGGCCACTTAATATGTCTTCGATTCTGATCAACTGCAAAACAGCCGTTCACGTGAACACGAAGTCCTGTTGGGCTTTCCTTCTCCAGCGGCAAAGGCAAGAAACAAAATATATGTCCATCAGGAACTTCCTCGCAGAGATCTTTCTTACCTGGATCAACATCCAGTTTTACGGCCACTCCAACTAGCGGAAGATAACCTGATTTCATATCTGTTTCAGTCGATTTGCATTCACTTTTTGCAGCGAAATACAGCGATACTATCCAGTAAGTTGTTTCTGGAGGTTTTCTTCCAATTTCGTCTATGAGCTGGATTGCAAGAGGATATGTAGTGCAAACAGAATTGTCGTATGTGATACTTTCAACAATTTTTTGTTGAAACTCCTGCCTTCGAACCCTGACGGCTTCCAGGAAATCTGGCTCAACACAAACCTTTAGTAATCTTTTAGGCTGACTTCCCGGATGCTTTTCGTAGACCTCAATGCTTTCAATGTTTTTCAGAAATAACAGCGCATGATTTCCATCCGCCACGAGAGAATGTACAAGTGTTTGTATCTTCTCTTCGTTGTACACTGTTGTTGACAGCAGGTTTGCAGAGCTAGCTGATGACGTGTGTCCCAACATGTCGCGCTGTCGAAAAGGAAAGCGAAACAATGTTCCACACAAGCCTCCACTTTGTGAAAACGTATCTTTGGTTATGCCAAACAACTCCTGTACATATGGCTCGAACTGATGTGACAGTCTGGATATTTCATCTTTCTTTTTGGCCAGATGCCACAGATAGCTTGAAGTTGGGTCAGGCGTTCTCTCTCCGTTAATTTCTTTCTTGAAGTAGCGCATATAAGGATCTATGAAAGCTATTCCTTCACCACTGAAAACGCTGGGAAGATCTGCAAACATTAGCATCCGTACAAAGAAATATAAACATTTATAAATGCAGACAACTGCACGCAGTGGCGAAACGTCACCACTCTAACTGGCAAAAGTTCAAACTACAACATCGCTGAATGCGTTTAAGCTACAAGATATGTGATGCCCTTTACAGGCCAATTAGTGTATGCTGCGTAAAACAAGCGGACGCCAGCAACTAAAAAGGCAAGGCAATCGTAGATATCAGACTCAACCCCCCGGTGCGGTGCTGCCCGCTGGTGGGCCAGTTTAAGTATTCGTCGCAGTATCTGTACCCTATACGAGATGCTATTTTAACGTGTGCTCAAAGGCTGAAACCACGAAACCAAAAACTAAAGAGTGGGAAAAAAGAACTAAAAAGTAAAAATGGATATGCTTAGAAGTATCGGTAAGCAGTCCGGGGAATCGGTGAAGTCAGTCCTGAAGAACAAAAGGAAGGCTACGGTGGGAAGCCAGGATTTGCAGAAAAGGAAGGTTTTAAGCCTTGGATGAATATTGAGTCACTTTGAGTAAATTCCTTTTCGCGTCGCCCATTCCTGGCCATTGTGTGCAAATATGACATCGTCCATAAAGCAACGCCGCCAGACGAGGACCGAGCCACGGCCATATGTACAATTGTACATGTAACACCCATAAACAAGGTATTGTGTACTGCAGGCTCCGCCCTCCCCCGGCACCGGCACTCCTCTCTCGTCTAGCATAGTCTCGGCACCCGCCGTCGTCTAGGACGCGACACAACCAATAAGTTACGACGCAACAACGGCGTCATCATGCACACGACGACGCAATGACGTCACTCACTGCAGCGGCATCAACAGGCGTGCCTCCGTGTGCGTGTGGTGTATGGTTCATTATGCGCAAAATATGACGTCAGCCGTAAAACCAGAAATGTCATCCATAAAAACAGAAATACGCAACACATCGCAACGCCGCCAGAGGAGCACCGAGCCACGGTCGTAGGCAACATACATAAACAAACAGATTGATGAAGATCGGACCTGTAGTAACGGAGATATGCCCGAGAACAGGCAGACAAACATACAAACAGAGAAATAGACACGCGCATCACAATACTCTGCCATTCTCTGACCGGGTCGTGTTTTAGGCGCACCTGCATCTCTTGACTATATGGACATTCCAGTTAACGTCGCTGGGCTGAAAGTTCTGGTGACTGGAGGAAAGGAGGGCAAAGTGACAGATTGAATGGACAGGTTGAAAATAAAGGGGGACAGTTTGAACAAATAAAGTGGAGGATTAGGGGACAAGAAGTGGGGAGAAGGAGGGCATAAATTTAGAGAAGGTAAAGAAGGAGATGGACGGTCGCCACCTGCTTGTTTTCACTGATTGACAGTGGGAGGGATAGGAGAATACTATCTACCAGCGTAGCCGCTAACAGTTTACAAGCCACAGTGGCACACACACATGACCTTAGACTTTGACCTATTGACCTCAAAACTATCGCTGAGTTTCATGCAACCTCGCCATTTTCTCGTTAATGTGTGGTTTTCAAAGTCTGTCTTCTTGAACAATAGGCAGGCACAAGACGCACATATGACAACAGAATGAACAGGTGCCGGTAAACAGACTGGCAATAAAAACAGCATGCAATCCATAAATGCCTCATAGAGATAGAGCTCGTCATTGACAAAAAAATTAAAATTCAGCGCGCCAATTAAATAAACTGTCTATCAGTAGGCCCATTGCCTCGCTCAGGAGCCTATATTTTAATGAATAAGCTTAGCATTTTAACCGGCAAAACTGTTACTGCTAGTGTCCCAACCTGTCATGTGAAAGACGGATTTGAATCCTAATCCAAATCGTCCAACTTTCATCGGATCATCTTCTTTAATACTCTCGTGCAGCATTCGAATTCCTTTCCAGTCGTCGTTTGAGAAAACGGCATCGTTGTACACGTAAAGTGCTGGACCCTACAGCATGTTTTAGAGCATTCGTGAAAAATACAAAACGTAATATCTAACTATTTTCGAGTATTAGAAATCGTAAGTAATGTCGCGTCGTTGTAAAACCGGCAAGACGCCTAAACATGGGGTACTCACAACTATGCTGTGCTGCTAAAAGTATGCCACCCAATTCCACTGATAACTGTATCAGTAGTTGTCCGATTCCAGTAATTTTTGGTACAGTTATTACTGAGTGAATACACGATCGCAGGATGGGTTAGTTTCCCACCTCACCTGTTTTGTGGGCACGCTTTACCTTGGGAAATTTTAAACCCATGGGACATTAAAAAAACTTGGGTAGACATTCCAGATGTGGGGCAGAAAGGTGTAATTCAAGATGGCGTCCAAGATGGCCGCCGCACCCTTATATCCAATATAACTCCATCTGCATCTGTCTTGGAGTGATGAATTTGGTGTCTTTACCTAGGTTTTTGGGGTCAAGGAATCCATTGAAATCATTTTCAGGGTGATCATCGACAGGCTGGGACTTGCTACCATTAATCTACAGACCAAATTTGAAGTTTCTAACTACACTCATTATGAAGATATAAGAAGCGGTGCAACATGTACAAATTGGGGTAGTTGGGGGCGCTTAGGGGTTACTGAAAGTCATCGGCAATGTCACTATTCGATAGAGCGCATACGACTTCCTATTCAACTTTAATAGAAACCATGCGTCTATCTTGTAACGTTTTCGAGATATAGCCAGCTATGTGTCGAAAGTCGCCGATTTTGACCCACCCCACCTGCATTTGGCGCCCCCGCAGGGGGTGATCCCGGTCGAATTTCGCGGAGATCTTTGGCAACAGAAAACTAGAGTCCCTGGGCTATCGTGTGGTGTTATTTGTGTGATCATACGTTTAGCCGTTTTAGTAGAACACCGACTTGTGACAAACTGACAGACGGACGGACGGACACAGGGCCATAGCATATACCGCGCATGCATAGCATCGCGCGGTAAAAACGACTGTCAAAATACGATAGTTTAAATCTCGATGTTGTTACAGTAATATTTCATATAAAACATGTTTCATTCGTAATTCTACATATTTTCCAGGGACACCTAGGACATGAAGGGTTCTGATTTATCAGTGCTGATAACAAGAAGCTCAGCTATCGCCGAGGGACCGCGCGATGCGTCGTGTCAATTAAAATCTTGCCAGTTGCCACGCAACAGTGCAGAAACTACTTATACGACAACTCCTGACCAAATCGATGGTATGAAGTCGGAGATTTAGTCGGAGGCAATGCGTGATAGACAATGTGCACTCAACCATGACGCGATCGAGTCGGCTCCCATTGTCT
>Ga0126331_1000343_pt1 | contig 16516 bp, 8 predicted proteins | sample InaspJWI98metaG_FD_96379 | JGI IMG/M metagenome (GOLD analysis project Ga0126331, IMG submission 96379) | Marine gutless worms symbiont microbial communities from Oahu, Hawaii - Inanidrilus sp. 2 OAHU.JWI-98 metaG | ecosystem: Host-associated > Annelida > Digestive system > Unclassified | place... | reverse complement strand
TATGTATGTATATCATTTAGGCTTATATTGTATTTTATTTCGTAAATTTTAATCGCCAAAATTAATGTAGCTTTGCAGTTGACAAAGTTATGATTAAAGAAAGTTACTACTACTACTACTACAGGTGATACTGTTCTGTCGTATACCGGGTATGTTATGGGTAATTTTAAAAACTTCAATCATATCACCTCGCAAGCGTCTATATTTTAGAGTAGGCAGGTAGCACTCACTGAGCAAGACTGCAATAGTATAAGTTGCACCCATGTGTGGATTAAATGTGATAATAAAATTTCACGTTTTGTCTAAAAGACCATTAACATGCAATAATGTAAAAATATAAACAATTTGCTGTGTGTGATTGCTAAAACTCATTATAGCTCATCACTACGACTAGGCTAGAAAAAATGTAAACACGGCCGTGGGCGCAACTTTGTTAGGAAAAAAAATCTGCCACAAGTGCACGCAGATCAAACGCTGTTGGGGAGGCGCCATTTTGTTATTGAGATGTGTGTTATGTTTGCGTGTCGACGAATTATTGCAGGTATACAGGAAAATTCGACGGGTCGTGTTTGCGATACAGTTGATGTACGCTGTATGAGAGATTCATCAAAAGCCGCGTTAAAACGGTGTCATATACTGTAACGTGCGTGCATCGATCGACGTTTTGTGTACTCGACGGCCCCTAGGTGAACATTCTGAAAGTGTGGACGAGACGAGCGTTGTCTGGTGGATAAATAAACCCACGAACGGCGAAGTTGTTCAAAGTGGATTCGACGGTTATATCGACGTCATCTGTGCTCACGCTGTGGACTACAAGGATTACTTCGACAGTGCAGAACTTTGGACTATAACTGCGACAAGCAGGTAAACATGACGTGCATTTTTTGCTCCTGTCTGGTAGTAGTTGAGTTGTCAGTTGTAGTTGGTGATGTTTAGGCGAATAGCTTATTGCATTCAATCGTCTATTTGCTAAACTTAAGTGTGTGAAAAGTGGCTCATTTATTTGTTTGTTTTATCATCGCTTCTTTGTTTACATTTTGTTGTTAGGCTGTGTATACAGTATGGGCAACCAGTATTGAGTACCGTTCTTCCAGTCAGTCATGTTACAGGCATCGGCTATCTGTTAGTACCAGGCACCCTAACACTTACCCTGACCGTAAAATTAACCCTATCCCTAAACCATAAACTATTTCTAACCCTAACACACTCTCCTAACACATCCTATTCTTAGGCCAAACCCTAACACTAACCCTAAACCTAGGTCCCCGGTACTAATAGATAACCCAGGCATCTTGTATTGCAAGTACGGGCATCCCAGCCCTCACTTTGAAAAGACAGAAAACCGTGTTTGTGTACCTCAAATCGCGTACACAAAATGGGTTTGAGTAAAAGATGATGGCACAGCGGGCGGACGATGGGACAGTGTTGAAGTGCCAGTTTGCGACTGGACAGTCAGCGCGATAGACGAGAAGACACTTGGTCCGTCGCGGGACAGGTCTGCTTAAAACAATGTTACTGAAATTGTGCATATTCCATATGCCTTATGAAAGTGTTTGTGTGTAATTAAAAATGCAAATTTATGTTAGCAACAAGCAAAACCTATACGGTTTGACACAGTACAGTGACAGGACTTTGCACGCATGCCTAAATGCGTCTGTGTTGTGCGTGGCTGGGTGGGGCGACAGACTGAAAACTGTTTTAATGATGCGTACATCAGGTCACCTTCACAAAATGGGTCTGACTAAAAGATGACAGGATGCCAACTGTTTTGGTGACATCAGGCATTCCTTCTGTATCCATTGGTGCTTGTGGAGCTCAGTGGGCTGCTCGTGCCTATGGTGCTATGGTGTCATGCATTTCCTCTGCAAAATGCCCTCATGACCACCTGGAGGATATAAGGAGGCTACATGCCAAATTTGATCTAGATCTGTTGAATACTCTGTCCGTGCATAAGGCACATAGAAACGGACATATTCGCTTTTGTAAAATGGTATGGTCGTTCGTGTTTGATACTGTGTAACAGGCATCCAGGACCAGTCTGACCACTGTACGTATAACCTGGTTTATAGCTTGTTGTCTGCTAAGTACTTATTTCCTAATACTGCTTACTAGGTTGGCCATTTACAGCCTGCTCCAACAGGCATGCATTCAGCTAGCCACATAAATGATGCCACGCCCATGCTTCTGTGGCTGTCACTCTGTCTTCCCATGCTTCAGAAGCAAAGGAGAAAGAAAGGGAGCGGGGAATGCTGCATGAGACAGATTATAGACAGGTGATTAGGTGAATGCATAGTGCAAATCCCCTACTCCCTAGTGTTAATACCCCTCTGAAATGACCTATATTGTGTCGAGTGGGGCGTTAAACTCTACTCCAACCAACCAACCTAGTGTTAATAATATTTCTTGTACTTGCGTTCAGCTGTCATTTTTTTCTCCAGGTGAACCTGGGTTGGTTTTCAACCAGTTACTGGAATGGGTTTTTATGGGATGGATACTGCTGCCCAGCCGTGAGTGACAACACACTGACAGAGTCACTGTGCTGACCTCGTGCTTTTTCTTGTATGTCAGACTAGACTCCTGATGGAACTGGCATTAATTAATACAGCAGTACAGTGTGATTGGCAAGGATACAAATGGATGAATGGTGTACATTTCTGTATTTGTACCTCCTCCTATAGGGACGTTCAAGCAGATAATAATATTGCTGTGTGCCAGTGTTTACTCTTTAGTGTAGAGGCTGTAAACATCCCTGGATTAGTCACTTCTCGTTATGTAGTTTGATTACTGGCAGTAGAATAAATGTGTGTAAATGTAGCATGTTGTAAACCAATAATTTCTTACTTGAAATGCAGGATTTTTTCTTTGGCTTCTCGGAAGTATGAGTTCTCTGAGTGCTTTCTTATTGTCATAAATTGGGCCAGGCACGTGTGCTTTATTACATATGCCATGTGCATTATTGTGGCATACAAATCTGACACTTTAAGCAGAGGAGCATATGTGTAGATTACTGTTTTTGCATTCTGAGTGCTATTCCGCTGTCATCCATGTGTCAGAGAAAGCACTGAAAGACAAAAACATGTGCACTTACCAGGATAGGCTAGTATTATTTATGCCTGCACAGAAAGGTTTTTGTTGTTCTGTTGCACTGAATGGTTGTTACTTGTTGAGCTAACAGTTGAAGCATTTGTGATTGTGAATGTTAGTTCATGGTGGCAGTATGGTATGCCCCCAGGATTCATTGATTTTTAGTGCAGTGCAATTCAATTTATACCTGTCAGTTGACCTGCTTCAGGACCGCCTTTTTCACAGAAGCTGCTGTAATTGCTGAACAGCTGTGAGAATCCATTACAGATCTGGATTTTGGACCATTGGCTGCACTGCTGCAGAATGTTAACCTGGATAACTGACCCACTTCTTCCTCTTTATATGTCTGACCTGTTTTTCTAATAGCTGTCTGTCAGTTCCTGCCTACAGCGTAAGTTGGCCTGTTATGTACTGTATATTAACATTAACGGACTACTCCATTGATGCAAGCTGATCGTTATACAAAACTAGTTTTGTGGCTGCTTCTTGAATTTAATTTCACTGACAGCTTTCACTGGTCTGGATATTTGCCTTTGTGATGTTTTCTTGGACGATGTGGTATTAATGGTTCAGTCTTGGGCACACCTTCATCCTTTGTTTCACCCCAGATGCTTTTCCAGACCTTGGGTTAGGCTGCATCCCTTAAAAGTTTTTCACAGGAACTGAAATTTTACTGATCAGAGTCTATTAGTGTGGCCGATCAGTCTGTCTGTCTACCAGTATTCCAACACCATTCTCACTTCGCCCTGGTTCAGTCGGGACAGTGATTCCGGGTATAGTATGCGCCCATGGTTGCAGAGGCTGGTAAGCAAGCAGCCTGCAGTTTAACGAACCGTGGAGGATTAAATCAGTTTGTCACTTGTCAGGCCTATATGGTGCGTGCTGGAAGGTTGAAATTATTCACGATTGCAGACCAGATTTTAATTTGACGCAGATTACAGCTGAATGTGACTTTAATAATTTGTACATGCTCCAAGAAGGCTATGTGTGAACTGAGAACGTTTCTGCATTTGTGCATAAGTCACATTTGTGGTTCAGCAGCTGGTTGCACCGGCTAGTTACAGGAACGTTTGATGTTAGCCGACTGGCGGCCCGGCCTTTTGATCATTTGTGGGCGGATTCTGTCTGCGTGCTTGAGAATTGCGTGCAGTCTGCTGCAGTGCCGGTTCTGCTTAATAACTGCACGCAGCGGTTTTGTTGTGATTTCCTTAGCTTAAACGCAGTCATCTGCTGTCTAAACAGCAACCTGCTGCATTCAACAGCAGGCTTCTCCCGCCCCTCTACTGGAAGACGTCTTAAGTTCTGTCTGATGGATAAGGGATAATAGTCTGAACTGTTCTGTGCTGTGTTGTGTGCCACATCTGTGCGTGTGAGCATGTGGTTATATCCAATGCATCACTGATTTAACAGTGGATATATACCCACCTGCTAGCTGCAGGTGGCTGTTGGTTTAATTACACCTGTAAAAGTTTTACTCGTGTTTCGATTATACACAAAAAACTACTACTCAGAGATTAAAACATTACAAAAATTTGGCACCACGAGTTTGAGGGCGGCCCTGGCCCCCTCTTGGTGTGTCACTGCATCCTGTGGAGAAATTAAGATGTCTGTCATGCGAGTGATAACATTGAGGTTGGTGAGAAGGCCGCAGTGGATGGAGAGATGCTGGTACAAGCTGGCGTTGTGAATAGTTTCACGTGATGACCTGTCGGTGTTCTTTGACCGTTGTTTACTTAGCTGTGCTTGCTCGCGTTCTGGGCTTTCAGACGTCTGTGGTGCGGGCGGCTGCGTTATGATATTGTTTGTTGTCTGTTGATTCTCGCTAAGTGGCGCTACTGTGTGCTTGAAAAACTTTTCCCTTTGTTGTGTCAGTGATATAGCGCATAATCGCAATGCCTCTAATGCACTGTGTACGCTAGTAAAACGAGAACAGAAAAGTTTTCAGGCCCCGGCGAAAACTGACAAAGGAACGTGACAGATCTCGCAGGTAGTCTGGTAACGAGTTCCAGGCCGCCGGGCCGGCCACAGAAAAAGCCCTACGACTGAGCAGAGCATCCCACTGTCGCTGTACGAACAGCTGATGGCAGCCGGTGGACCGCAGATGCTGCCGACGAACAATATCTCAGGTGTGGATGCAGTTGTTAATTGTTATCCGTGGACAATGACCTTCCTGTGTCACATATTGAGGATCATGCTTTGGGATAAGAAGTCAGAAGTGTTTGGCGGTGATGTTAGACTTGTCGGCGTGTCCTCGTGTCTCCTGACTTGGTGCGCAGCGTCTTGAGTCAATTGTCTCCAGCGGGAACAGTCCGCAGTGCGCACGAGACCTGCCTTCTTGAACGTGAAAATTAATATGTCATTTTGGACAACAGAAACGTTATCTTGCGCTTCACAGTTATGAAGTTTCTGAATGACTTACAGTTTTAGCTTGATAGATACCTAAGTCAAATGTTGTTTCATCCATTAGTTATTGACATACACATGCCGGACCGATTGCTTTGCCTGGAGCCTGGACCACTAAAGTGATCGGTAATCATGTTGTCAGTATACGTACTGTGTGTTGTGAATGATCAGCCGTGGCGGAGGTTTGCGCTTTGCGGTATATTTTCTGTGGTATTTTGCTGTGAAACGTTGCATGTACTGACTGCCTGAAAGACTGCAAGACTGAGTGACGTTTCTAGTGATCGGGATTCATGTGCCCCCTGGAAAGGCCTTATTTTTACTCCTGGAAGTTTCGTGTTGTGGTCCTGGAAAGTACTGGAATGATATGTTTTTGAATTCGATAGCGTTTCATAGTGCGCCGTGCAGTGAAAACATTCTGGGAAGGTACTGTTGCTTACTTAAAATAGTACCACAAACTATTTTCGGCAAGTGCATTAGTGTTATTTTGCTTAAGTTGTTAACAGTTGATGCTTTTCCTCAAAATTTAAACATAGTCAGCCGAACAGTGAACATCGAACAAAATCGCCCTCGGAAAAATAGTTACGGATCCGGATCCCGTAAAAGCCCCCAGAATTCTTGGGAACGACAGAATGGGAACGCTCAGCTGCTGCTGTGTCGGCTAGGAAGTAAGCCATGGTGATGGGGACTGATGGCGTGTTGACGGCGGCTTAGTGTGATCGTCGGCGCCGTAGCAATTGTCCGGCAGGCACCGGCGGTTATTGCCGTCCGACCGGACGCTGACAATGCCATGCAGTCGTCACATTTTATTGTCATCAGCTGTCAACGCCGACAGCGATTAGGATCATAGACGGTTTATCTCAGTGATTGCAACCGACAGTATCGTACTGTTATTTCTCACGCGATCTATTTTCTGTTACCAGTACTGGAACTTCAGCGTGTAAAAGCCTGCTCCACAAGTCCTACACAAAGTGTATATCCGGAAAACCAGTTCGGTCAAACAGCGACCGAAACAACAGCCAGACTAAATGTTACTGTTACCGGTAATTCTGTTTTGTCTACGCCAGAATCTGAACATATGTAGGCCTACAGGCTTTACTTCCTACTTTTTAGCCCGCATCTAGCACTACGTGCAGCGATGCGGGCTATTGCTACGCCTATGTTGACGTTGCATGGCCTCTCTGTGTTGGTCACGACCGTGAGCCTGAGCCCTGCAAAAACGGCTGAACCGATCTAGGTGCCGTTTGACGTGTGAACTCTTGGTACCATGGGGGATTACGGGTGCACGTTGGCGCCACCTGGGGAAATATGATTGAGTGATCCGTGTGCGGCGGCGATGCGACCTTATGTCGAATTACGCTGACCACTTGTTTGTTTCTATTGCCTTCAGTGCTTTGACGCTGTTGGTTGGGCGACAGGAAGGGCATCTGGCCTGTAAAAAACTGAGCGGTGCGGTGCTGGTGTGGTCGTCTCTCTGGAGCTAGGTGCAGACTTGCATATGGCCCAGCTGATGCCACAGCCACTCACTGTCTGTTGCTTCAGTAAAATCCAGATTGGTTATACCTTTCTGGTACCGGCTCACCTGGTAGTCCCGGAAAAAGGGCCGTTAAACGGATGTGTGTGTGTTGTTTGTTTCTAATGCGGTCGGTCGTTATGTGTCGCAGGCGTGCTGTCGGCAGGCAGGCGGGAGTGACGGTGTGCTGACGATGGCGGCCTGTACTGCGGGGCCGATGTGGCTGTCGCGGCCGCCGCGGCCCGGCTGACTGACTGCCGCCGATGACGTCGACCGACCCGTACGCCGGCTACCTGGCCGGGCCGCCTCACCCGGCCGCCGCCGTGACGGCGTCGTACAACCACGTGCTGGTGTCGGCGCCCGCCGCCGGGTACCGCGATGCCGGCACGGCGCCGCTGCGCAAGCTGAGCGTCGACCTCATCAAGACCTACAAGTTCATCAACGAGGTGAGTGAGCTACTGACGTCCAGATCAGCTGGCGCTGGCAACGTGATTCCTACGCGTCAGCGAGAACTGGAGAATGTCGGCGAATTTGACCTGTCGGGGAAAATGCAAAATTAGCGGGAAAAGTAAGGAATTGCACATCGCTGGGTAGAAAATGTGCTAGTAACTAAAAGAACATTTGACATTTTGCCAAAATGCAAACAGCGTGTGAAGTGCGTGGATGAAAAGAAAGTTAAAAATCTGAGTGCAAAATTGTTTGAGATTGTAAAATCCGCATGCCGATATAGTTTGTGGCGCTAGTGTTGCAAATTATTGTGTGCTTTCAGTACTGAAATGTGTGGCGGTATAGGTCAGGGAATGTTATGTGATTGACTGGAAAAGTCTGGGAATTTGGTTTTGGAAGAACTATAGTCGAGTAAATAAGTAAAACGGAGTGTAGCAGTTTGCTCTGCAACCAGCTATCGGAACTCGCATGCCATATGTGGTCACACAGTGTAACCTGCAGAGGTGACATTGTGGCTTTTATCCCAGCCAAAGCTGGTACTCAGTTTAGCTTCCGTAGAACGGTAGAAGTACACAAGGCTGATATGACGTAGTTAGCTGGTTAGATATTGAAATGGTAAGATTTATATAAGTAAAGTGTGCCATGCCCCTTGAATGTTGGTGGGTTGCTCATTTCCATGATTAGGCCTTGAGTCCATAGTCTGTGATGTATGGCCTGCGTGCCGTCAGACACATGCTTACCTTCCCAGCTGTAGAGAAGAGATTCACTGCTCTTTAATCATATCAAGTTATACTGCTTGGTGACACAAGGTGTGAACAACTTGCCTAAAGTTGTTCCCGAATTTGGAATGGCCAAGACCTTTGAGTCCTTATGGTTACACCACCAAGCCACGGCCTGGCCAGGTTTTGGTGGCCTGGTAGAGTAATGGTTAGGGTTTGATGATGCACAGATCACGTGGTGTCCCTGGACTAGAGTAGAGTTTAGTAAATTTTGGATGTTTGTGGTTATCAACCTGCTGGTCGCTGGTAACAATTCTGTGGCATCACATGCATTCTGTCACAGTGCCTATTTTGAGTAGATTGCTTTTTTATTTTCTGCGGGAGTTAGATCATCCTGTGTGATATGATGTTTTACAGTAGTTAGACTGGCTTGGTCAGTATCATGCTCTCATATTGGTGCGTCATAATTCATGGCTCAAAATGTGTCAAGTTAACTAACGTATTTTGTATGCTGACAGCTTAATGGCTTTTTGTCTAGGATATGTTCCATGCGTGTTCATGTTCCGTGTTCCGATGGCGTTTTGTTGACAGCTGTGAGCACATGTGTCAATTAGCCAAGACTTATTGACCTGATTCGCCACCATGGACCCAGACCCTGTTACTGTTCTATCACTGAAGCATTTGTAAGCAAACTGTCAAACAGCTGGCTTGCTTGCACCTTTGTCCTTTGATTTCTGAACTGAAATGCCGTTTACTAGTTTTGGTTGGCAGCCAGTCTGTGCAACATGATGTAAGGAAGCTTTAACCTTTTAGTGTATTTTAGGCTGCATCACATGCATAGCATGAGAGTGCAGCCTATTACTGCAGATGGAGTAACATTTGTCTGTGTGTTGGTCATGACTGTGAGCCCCTGCAAAAACAGATGAATTGATCAGGATGCAGACTCTTGGGGCCCAAGGAACCACGTTTTAGATGGGGGGTCGAGATCCCCCACGGGCAAAGGCATTTTTAAGAGGGGACATGCTGGGACATCCTGTGGTCGATAACTCGTATGTCGAAAGAGAACAGCATGCAGTGATGCAACCTGCTTGCCGCTATTTCGTTGGCAAATTGTTATTGTTGTCATTACTTAGACACATTTTGACATTCTCTAAGGTAGCAGGTCAAGTCGCCGACAGTGAAGAGATGTCATATTGTCGAGTTCTTAACTATGGCAGTCTGTCTAATTTATTTGGCTACTTGACCATCGTTGTTAGCGAGTTGATTTAAGCGTTGTCTGCAACTTGACCACTGACCAGTCAGCAAGTTGACTCATTGGCGAGTTGATTTTTGTGTCGGCGTGTTGGCCAGATATCCATGAGGCCTCAATAACAGACTGTACAGTAATGTACTGGCGCGCGCGCGCGCACACACACACACCCGTTTAATGGCCTTTTTCTGGAACTACCCAGGTGAGCCGGTACCAGGAAGGTAAAACCAATCTGGATTTTACTGAAGCAAGAGACAGTGCGTGGCAGTGTATAACTCCAGATGAATAACCATGCCAGCACCCCGCCACTCATTTTTTTTACAGGCCGGATGCCCTTCCTGCCACGCAACCAACAGTGTCAAAGCACTGAAGGCAAAATGTACTGGCAATAAACTAATAATGCTGTTACGTGTAGTTACTTTTCTGAATGTGTAATTTTTGTGGCTGTGTAGGTCTACTATTTGAAGAAGAAGAACGGCAAGAGGCCCAAGCCTGGAGTGGACTCGACAAGTAGTCGGAAGAAAGAGAAGCTGGTGTTGAACGAAGGTTACGATGATGAGAATCACGACTACATTATCAAGCCGGGAGAGAGATGGAACGACCAGTACGAAATTGACTCGCTCATCGGCAAAGGCTCTTTTGGACAGGTCACTGCAGTTAATTGCATGTTCTATTGGCATCTTAAGCCTGTGATGGAAGTCACGTTGATGCTGCAGTTAAAAAAATTAGTGTCACATTATACATTACACATTTTCAGAGTCACAGAAGGACTGTACTGACATTAGAAAGCTGGTATGAAGGAAGCAAACCCACTTTCCCTGTGGAATCTTGTGGTGCGTGAAGAAAAGTGAGAGCGGTGAGTGTTTTCCTTGGTTGGGTCATTGCTCTGAGTTTTCTTCTACGATTTGGAATTTGACACTGTTAGTTGGATGTCAGGATGGGCACCCTGCCCAAAACCTACAACTGTTACGTGTCCCTGAAAGGTTCTCTTCGAGAAAAAAATAAAGGAAGAACGTTGATGGGAACTGCAAAACTCAGGTTCTTTTGAAAAAGCACACATATTTAAATGGAAATGGTAAGCACTTACATATTTTATCCTTAGTAAGTTGAGCTGTTGCTGCTGGAGTTAAGGTTGCGTTTATTAGACAGAGTGACATCATGCAGTTCGTTTGTATACGATAAAAATGTGTGAAATTGCATCAGACAGTTGTAGATGACATGGATGGATATATTATCTAAAGGTAGTATTTTATTCCAGACCATGACAATGCATAAAGGTCTTGGAATAAGACTGTGAGATTCAGAATAGAGATTTAGAAGTTAGACACCTATAATATTGGGACTGTCCATTGTCAGCTAAATTTTAAGAGAATAAAACGGACATAAGTTGATTACGCGAAGTTAAAATAAGGCATGGCCAATTGTACAGATACCAACAAACTCTGAATACTGTAATTTCATCAACTTCACTGTTAATTCGTTATCAGTGGGTCAGGCACATTCTTGCATAGTCATTGGCTAAATAGTAAATCTCACAAGTTACCACAGTCACTAATTTTACAGTTACTGTTGACATTACTGTCCGCTTATTTCTTCACATAACAACAAAATCATCGTCACGTATCTCACCGGTGCAGAACTGGTCAGAGTACTGAAGGACATAATGTACATTGCAGTACTGTAATGAATTACAAATCAGTATACTGAACATAATACATACAGCAATAAAGCCGGTGTCCATCCTCGTCCCTTTGGATCACAACGTGTAAGACACTGGCCAATGCTGTCATCTGGTGACTAACTTTGTGTTTGAGTATACACTGTATAACTCGAGTGATGGCATTAATATTTGGAAATAATATGATACAGACAGATGGACACACGAGCTCAGCATCTGTTCAGCTTCCTATATATGCTGACAACATGGCACTGCCCGCATTCACTCGCCACACACTGCTGCTGCTGCTGAGTGCCGGCCGTGCAGCAATCGATCAATATTTCCTGCCGGCCGGGTCCACAGCGGCAAACCTGCAGACAGGCGGACAAATGCCATATTGTTTTCATACACCATGCTCTGCCTAGTTTGCATACTGTGTGGTATGAATGCAGTCGTTGTGTTCAGTAACTATGATTGCTGATGTGAGCAGGTAGTCAAGGCATTTGACAGTGTTGACCAGGAGTACGTTGCCATCAAGATCATTAAGAACAAGAAGCCGTTCTACAACCAGGCCGTCATTGAGGTCCAACTGTTGGAGATGATGAACAAGGTCGACTTCACAGGCAAAGGATACATTGGTCAGTTGGCTGTGTGTACTTACTGAACTAGGATGTGAACATATGATGATTAGTAGAGCTGTACCAAAAAATATTGACTTCATATTCACTTCAGCTCCAAATAGTGAGTTGTTCGTATTCGGCTGAACAGTGTGCCAAGATTGAATATGAATAGTTTACCATACAGTAAACACCAGAGATGATGTGTAGGATTTATAGGATTTCTTCTAACAGTGATACTTTATTTGATTCATTTATTTGAATTTCTTATTACTGTCACAGAACCTGCAACATAGTGGTGACTGGTAACTGGCAGTTGTGTACTTGTTCCTTTCTGCGAATATTCGCATTCCTGTTTGTCCGAATAGTGCTAGTCTTTATTCGGTAGATACCTAGTGATTAGAAACACGAGCCACAAGGTTTCACTGTACAATGTGTATGCAGGCAATGTCATAGCAGTAGAGACGTCGATAGAACCGACAATTTGAATACATGTATTATAAAACTGAGGTTGTTAAAAACAACTATGCAATACTCGATCACTTTGTACACAAGACTGTTGAGCTTTATAAAACACTCTGGTTGTACAGTAATTGTTTTAACATTGGCAAAAATCTGTGAAAATTAGTGAGAATCTGTCAGTGAATTTTTTTTTAAAAAATCGGTTAAGGTTCGATGGAGTTTCTGCTGTGAATTTGGTGTTTCCCTTTTTGAGACATGGTGTAGATTAATCATTTTATTATTATGGTTAACATTACTAATAATGGTGAAGAGCAGAAGGAAATTTATCATTTTTGACTACAGGAATATCCATATTATTAGGCTGCTTTGCTGCACTGGTGCTAGATGCGGCCTAGTGCTACAGATGAGTGTATCTGTGTGGTGGTCACAACCATCCATGAGTTGTGCTTAAATGGCTGAACTGATCAAGATGTCATTCTGGTTGTGGACTTCGGTGGGTCCAAGGTACCATTTATTAGTTGGTGGGCCAGATCCCCCCCCCCACAGGAACTGATACACTTGTGGTGGTCATAGTTGGGCATGCCGAGACTTGCCCACAGTCAATATTCTCAGTGTTGTTCACTAGGTGGCAGCAGTGATGCAGCCAGACCACTATAGCGGCCTGTTGCTGGTGTTGCAGTGAAGCTGAAGCGTCAGTTCATGTTCCGTTCTCACCTGTGCCTCGTCTTTGAGCTGCTCTCCTACAACCTGTACGACCTGCTGCGCAACACCAACTTCCGTGGCGTCTCGCTGAACCTGACGTGCAAGTTTGCGCAGCAGCTGTGCACCGCGCTGCTGTTCCTTGCCGCACCCGACCTCAACGTCATCCACTGCGACCTCAAGCCCGAGAACATCCTGCTCTGCAACCCCAAACGCTCGGCGATCAAGATCGTCGACTTCGGCAGCTCGTGTCAGCTAGGCAAACGCGTCAGTAGTCATCGTCAGTGTTGTTGTCGAGACTTTTATTAACAACTTCAGACATAACTTGATTAGGCGAAGTTAAAATAAGGCGTGGTCTTATGACTCTCGGTCTGAGACATTGGCACCGAGCCACTGAGGACATCCCACAACTGGCTATTTCTCCAACGTTTGAAAGAACGCAAGAAACCTTCAATCAGATGAAAAAGTTTTGCAGTTCATAAGTCAGTGTGGTGACATTTTGCAGGTGGGGTGGGCAAGTGGATTATAGATTGTTTTTGTGAGGTAACGTAAATAATCAGAAGTATGTATGAATAATACTGTTGAAAATAACTTTTGGATTTTCCCGTACAGTGGCTAAGTGAGCTGTAGTTCTGTCCTGTTTGAGGCCTTTGTTTTGACATCACAACACTGGATGTTATCTGGCAGTTTTTAGCAGTTTTGTTGTGATGTTTGATCTTTATCCGTGTTGCATATACTGCATATAGTATTCCATGGTGTTGTCGTTGGGAATTTTGGTCTGCTTACTTTGACGGCGTATGACTCGATGATGGTTCTACCTACCCTGTGTCCCAAAAAACGTCCACCTTTTTATTTTTAAATAACACTTGTCAAAAATCAACCAATTTAAATAATTTTTGGTACGTTAAATCCTGAGAAAATTTGACATGAACACCTTACAGATTTGTCCGCCACACTTGTCAGATGTAGCCACTTTGCCTTGGGAAATCTAAAAAAAAGTCATTTTTCAGCATTATTATTCATATACTTCAGATCGTTTACATTAGCTCATAAGAAAACAAGTAGCAACTACTGTTCTGCAGCTTTAGCTGTTTACTTTCTGTTGATTTGTGCTTCCTATTATCTGCATAGCCCTAGTACTGCCTCTGGGGCACGCTACGAGAGGAGCGGTTCTTTTCAGAGCCATCAATGACATCCCACAACTTTCTATTTTCAAAGCCTCCAACGTTTAAAAGAATGCAACAGACCTTCAATCAGATGTAAAAGTTTTGCAACTCACTAGTTAGTGTGGTGACGTTTTGCAGGTGGGGTGGGCAAGTGGATTATAGATTGTTTTTTGTGAGGTAACGTAAATAATCAGAAGTATTATGAATAATACTGTTGAAAATGAATTTTTACCGCGTGATGCTATGCATCCGCGGTATATGCTATGGCCCTGTGTCTGTGTCTGTCTGTCCGTCACAAGTCGGAGTTCTACTAAAACGGCTAAACGTAGGATCACACAAACAACACCACACGATAGCCCAGGGATTCTAGTCTTCTGAAGCCAAAGATCACCGCAAAATTCGACCGGGGTTACCCCCTATGTTGGCACCAAATGCAGGTGGGCTGGGTCAAAATCGTCGACTTTCGACAAATAACCGGCTATATCTCGAAAACGGTACAAGACAGACACATGGTTTCTATTAAAGTCGAATGGGAAGTCATATGTGCTCTATCGAACGGTGACATTGCCGATGACCTTGAGTGCCCCCTAACTGCCCCAAACTACCCCATTTTCTGCATTTTGCACCGCCATTTATAGCTTCGTAACGGGTGAACCTAGAGACTTCAAATTTGGTTCATTGACTTACCATAGCACGTCCCACCCTGCCGATGAAAAATATTTCCTGAAAGGGGCGTGGTCACGGCAGACGAACCGTTTTAGAATTTTACACCCCGTGTAATTTCTCCGCAACGGCCAACGCTAGAGACTTCAAATTTTGTACACGGGTCGGCCATGCAAAGTCTTAATCTTGTGATGAGTGAGGGTGGTCAGGGTCACGTGAGCAATTTCTACATTGTGGACTTTAATAAATTCCGCCACAGCAAGTCGTCGGTATACAGGTGATATACACAACTCGACCGTCGTCGGTTTGTTTATGACACATTGCCTCCAATTAAACCTCCAACTTCATGCCATCGGTTTGGTCAGGACTTGTCGTATTAGTAGTTTCTGCACTGTTGCGTGGTAATTGGCAAGATTACTACTGACAAGACGCATCGCGCGGTCACTCGGCGATAGCTGAGCTTCTTGTTTGGATTTCCTAAGGTATAGTGGCTACATCTGACAGATGAGATGGACAATCTGTAAGATTTTCTTGTCAAATTTTCTCAGGATTTCACGTGCCAAAAATCAATAAAATCGGTTAATTTTTGACAGAGTTATTTTAAAAATCTGTTGTACCTACACCATTTCAACTAACAACAACCAGCCACTGTTTTAAGGCCATTAAACAGGTCAACTTGCATTAGCCGGCACCTCCAGTTGAGAACAACAACAACAAACCCTTTTAATAGCCCTTTTCCGGGACTACCCAGGTGAGCTGGTACCAGAGAGGTAAAACCAATCTGGATTTTACTGAAGCAAGAGATAGTAAGTGGCAGTGGCATCAGCTGGACCGTATGCAAGTCTGCACCTCGCTCCAGACAGATAACCATGCCAGCACCCCACCACTCAGTTTTTACAGGCCGGATGCCCTTCCTGCCGCCCAACAAACAGCATCAGATCACTGAAGGCAACACCTCCAGTTAAGAACTGGAGGATTTTGTTGGTGGAAGGTTTTACTGCCCTCGTGCCATTGCTGATGGCAACCAGCGCATTCAGATTAGGGAAAAGACACTGGAGTTCTCCTCAACAGTGTAATCTACACTGTCTCCGTACCTACACCATCTCCTTGAATGTAAACAGGGCCAGTTAAAGCGAAACTGAAATTGGAGTAGAGCATTGGCATGCCACTGAAGCGAAGGTTTGCCAGTTATCAAGACAAGCAGTAAAGAGTGTTATGTAAGACGTATGCACCATATTGTGTGTATTGTTTGACAGATCTATCAGTACATTCAGAGCCGGTTCTATCGGTCACCAGAGGTACTGCTGGGCCTGCCGTACGATCTTGCCATCGACACGTGGAGTCTTGGCTGTATACTGGTCGAAATGCACACCGGCGAACCACTCTTTGCCGGCTCCAATGAGGTACAGAAGCTCCGTCACTGATACACAGTCTAGCATTCATTTCAGTTCTGTGTAGGCATTCTCATAAACACTGGCTTAATTGCTTCATTTTTTAGGCAAACCAGAGTACCAGATGGGTGATTGGTAAAATGTATTTGCATTGCTGTATGCCAGCATCCTTATGCCAACTGTGATAGTTATTTCTGCACCTCATGCTTTTTCATTCATTAACTTGATTTCTGGAGAAGGGACATCAGTGTCTTTGTTGAATGCAAGTACCCATTGTCTCAGCAGTATTGTTAGTTTTTAACATATTCTCTGGTCTGCATGGCTGGGTAGTTCTGAGTCTGAATCAGTTTGAATAATTGCAGTGTTTTTTAAACAAGAAGAACTATTTAAGGCTTGTACTACACACTGTTCTATCTTACCTTAAATAATGCTAATAATAATGTTAATAT
>Ga0126331_1000337_pt1 | contig 16580 bp, 23 predicted proteins | sample InaspJWI98metaG_FD_96379 | JGI IMG/M metagenome (GOLD analysis project Ga0126331, IMG submission 96379) | Marine gutless worms symbiont microbial communities from Oahu, Hawaii - Inanidrilus sp. 2 OAHU.JWI-98 metaG | ecosystem: Host-associated > Annelida > Digestive system > Unclassified | place... | reverse complement strand
TATCCTGGTTCATGGGTGGTGTATCCTTTCCTTTTTAGTGTGGCCGGTTGACTGCTGCTAACAATCTACCGGTGGATACACCGCCTTTTCCTTTAAACACAACTTTTAAATATAACTCGTTCCTCGGCGTCATCACCCAACCCGCAGCCAACCTTGAGAGCGTTTTTACCCTGCCCCTGAACGCTATTTTCATCTATCCAGGCAAGTAAGTTAGGATTTGGCGTGAGATCTGCCCAGGGTATGATCGATGCGTCCCCTTGGGCGATTGCGTACAAATCCTCGAACCAACCCATCGGATCTCCAATCTCGAGGTATTGGTGTGCGATTTCACGTGCTGTTGCTCTTTGAGAATCAGTCATCTAGGTTTACTCTCTCCTCTAGGGTAGAGGTGAATTGCGGACACACTGAACAGAAAACTTGTCAACCTCACACATGAACCGGCGGTTTTCTCTCCGACAGTGCCATCGATTGTTCAAGCAATCCCGCCACACGCGGGACAGGCACGGAAGATTCGGAATTATTTTTGCCTGACTTCTTCGTAATTTTTAATGAAACCTTCTACCGTAGTTTTCCGTATGATTTCACCGATTACTTTAAGCGGAATGTCATCGACACGTTTGAATCTGATGCAGGATTTTCCTAAATTTGGCTTTCTACCAATTTTCTCAAAACCTTTTAGCAGGTAATCTTTGAGTGCCGGGTTCTGATACACGCACATTAAATATAGTGAAATATGATGCTTTTGTAATGCGAGGGCTGCGAATTGCAGCGGCTTTTTATTGTATGTATTGGGGTATGTTCTAAGAGGGATTTCGTAAGAAATCATTCCCCAGTTCATTGCCTCTTCGAAACCGGGATTTAAGTTTTTCAGAACCGTATCACGAACTCGCTCCATGACATTTTTTTTATTTTCAGGCAGCTCGCTCAAATATTGACCGACATTTACAGCGTTGGATTTTACCATTATTTTTCAGGGAGTTGATCGTACGATTCGCAGTAGTTGAATTTATTGTCAGGAACAAGTGGAAATGCTGCGTGTCCAAGGTTTTCGTAAATATAGTTTACCGTTTTGATCATTTCGTTCCTTTTGCGATCGATGATCACAGGAATTGCATCGTCGCGAGCAACCTAATAACCAATTTGGTTAAAGGTGACTTTAAGTCTTGCCACCATTTCATCGTCAATATGATTTGAGAAAGCGATGAGCTCCTTTACCGCCTGTTTTTTCACTCTACCCGTGTAACATTGCACCAAAAGGTCGTCCACAAGATCGAGTTCTTTAGAAAGCCTGGTTCGCTCCTCAAGAAGATGGTTGAACTGCACATCGCACGCCGGAATCGGCGAAAGGTAATTCCTGATTTCTTCATATATTCGATCCCTCATCTCCTGCAGGTAATCCTTAAGCTCCGTCAGGATATTTAATTCTGACTCTGAGACCGATATATTTGAAGGTTTTTGGGATGTCACCTTGCACTCTCGGCTATCTCGAACTAATCAATACTGCATCGCATTTGTCAGTATCTTTAATACAATAATTCGTTCGATGCTGCATTGCAATAATTTGGAGATGGATAAAAGTCAATTATTGGCCCTGACCGCAGGCTGGTACGGAAATGTGGCATAGGTGGGCCCGGCGTGCGCCACAATCTGGAGGAAAATTACGACTGTGTGAGGGCAAGATTCGGTGATTTTAGCAACAATGGTCCGATGAGATCCCTTTGAAAGCGGTCTTATTCTTGGGTTAATTAATTTTGCTTCTGAAATATAAAGCCAAAAATAGCGACCATTAGAAGGATAAATCCAATCATGAAATAAATCATCGTATAATATTCAAATTTTTCAGGGCCCATTCCCCACAATAGATCCCGGTTGAAAAAATAGGCCCAATAAAAAGTATAAATAAAATTGACCAGTAGCGCCAATCTAAGTTTTCCGAATAAAAGTGATAGCGTACTGATGCACAAAAGTGAAACGAGCTGAAATACAGGGATCGGAAGAGTTGAATTAAACAATTCGCCCATGGATACCTCCTGACCGGATAGTCATGTAATAAATCATATATTTTTGATTCCAGTCTAATAGATAATATCATCCTTTATTTTCAAAACTTTACTAAATTTTTATTTGATCTCTTACTATTTTAGGATTTTAGTATCTTGCCGGCTCGACATGATTCTAAGCAGTGGATTGCAGCCGGTCACCCCCGGGATCTCCTCTCCGAGGCGTAGGCCCAACGAGCCGGAGGCCGGTTTCCATATAAAGCGTTTGCGTACATGTTCCGGTATTCGGACTCCGCGGGTCCGATGCGCCACTTGCGTTAGCGCGACGTACCGGTCTGCATTTCCGACCACATTACAATGCTGGTAACCCGAAACAGGTGATTTCGGGGCCCGAGCGCTCGGTTTGCTTGCCCCCTATCACCGCTTTGCCGCGCCTTGCTAACGGAAAGGCCGACACATGACTCGCGGCCACGGCTGGTCGCTAACCTGTACCATGCGGATGGCACCCGTCCCCTACTCTTTACCTCCTTTACCGGCGCTTTCGACTTGACTCTTGATTTTGATATTGCCAATATGCTGTTAAAAATGTAACACTTGATCTGCTATACAATCTTCGTACAGCTGAAAACCGTATCCATTTAATCTGGTTTTCAAATTCAATATAGAAAATATTCACCGTTCGTACTTCCTATTTGTTACGATCAATCCCACATATCCGGGATGGAAAAATTGGCAAAGCGACGGAAGTGTTCTGTAATCGGAATCTTCCCGGCACCATTGTCATTAATCTTTAATGCGAAACAATCCGGCGCCGAAATGGTGGATTTGCGGTGGAGGTGACGATTTATGAGCAGTATCCAAACTCATAACCTTGTCAAAGAGTGGGGTAAGGTTCGAGCTGTTGATGGAGTTTCTTTCCATGTTGCTGAAGGAAGCCTAACGGTTTTACTGGGTCCCTCCGGCTGCGGAAAATCTACCATCCTCCGTATGATAGCCGGATTGGAGGAAGTGACAACCGGACAAATTACAATTGGCGGTCAAGACATCACCCACAAGGATGCGGCCAAGCGGGGCGTTTCGATGGTCTTCCAGTCTTACGCTCTGTTCCCCCATTTGAATGTTCGCGAAAATATTCTATTTGGCCTGAAAGTTCGAGGCGTTTCGTCGTCCGAAAGACAAAAACGCTTGAGCGAAGTGGCCAAAATGGTCGGGCTCGAGGAGTTGCTGCTCCGTAAACCGGCCAATCTGTCAGGTGGCCAACGGCAACGGGTGGCGTTGGCCAGGTCCATCGTATCTCAGCAACCGGTTTGCTTAATGGATGAACCTTTATCGAATCTGGATGCCAAACTGCGGAACGAAATGCGCGAAGAGATTCGTGCCCTGCAACAAAAACTCGGCCTTACCATGATTTATGTAACCCACGACCAGATCGAGGCCATGACGATGGCGGATCAGGTCGTTTTGTTGCAAAACGGGCGCATAGAGCAAATCGGCGCCCCACACGAGCTTTATGAACACCCAGTAACCGCATTTGCAGCCCATTTTATCGGTTCGCTCCCGATGAATCTCATAAAGCTCGATCTGGTTAAAGACCGGAAAGCACTATCTGCGGCAGGCGGCCAAATCCCGGTGCCGGAACGGAGCCGGGGCTGGTCCATTGGTGTAAGACCCGAGGAAATCAAATTAAGCGAACGAGGCTTGACGGTCAAGGTTGGGGCCATTGATTTCCTAGGCTCCGAAACGATTATCCGCCTTGGTTATGAGAAACAGATCCTGCATGCGAAAATAAATGGACGGGCCAAAGTCGCACCGGGTGATCAGGTAACGGTCAGTTGGTCTTCCAACGTAGTGCACTTGTTCAATGAAAAAGGCATAAGGGAGGATTAAATAGTCAGATCCCCGATAAAGCGGGATTTGCGCTTTGCAGCTACCGACTTGTCCGGTTCAGGCTTCATCCTTACTTTTATCAACATCACGGCATCTGCCTGTTTGGTGTGTGCGAAACGGAACCGAGAGCTGGATTCCGTGCGAAGCGAAACAATAACTCAAAAAAATGGAGGAGGAAAAAATGTCGCCTAAATTTAAAATTCTACTTACGGTCGTCGCAGTTATGGCCTGCTTGGTCGCGACACCGATGGCTGGAGCCAAAACCGAACTGACCATGTATTATCCGGTTGCCGTTGGCGGCCCATTGACGAAGATTGTGGATAGCATGGTTGCTGATTTTATGAAAGAGAATCCGGACATAAAGGTAAATGCCATCTACGCCGGCAACTACAACGATGCCCGGATCAAGGCACTTGCAGCGCTGAAGAGTGGTAAACCAGCCCAGCTATCGGTTATGTTTTCCATCGATATTTACGAATTGATCGAGCAGGATGCGATCATTGCCTTCGATGATGTCGTCGAAACTCCAGAAGAAAAGGCTTGGCTGAACTCATTTTACCCAACCCTGATGGAGAACGGCAGAACCGCCGGTAAAACCTGGGGCATTCCGTTTCAACGCTCGACGATCGTCATGTATTACAACAAAGATATTTTTAGAGCGGCCGGTATCGATCCCGATAAACCGCCGGAGACCTGGGATCAACTGGTCGCCGTAGGCAAAAAGCTCACCAAAGCGGACGGGCCCCAGTGGGGCGCAATGATTCCTTCCACTGGTTATCCCTACTGGATGTTCGGCGCTTTGACCATGCAAAACGGCCAGGTGTTGATGAACGATGCCGGCAACGAAACTTACTTCGACAGTGCCGCCGTTATCGAGGCGCTGCAATTCTGGAGAGATTTGGGCGCAAAGCACAAGATTATGCCTGCGGGTACCATCGAATGGGGCACCCTGCGTCAGAATTTCCTTGAAGGAAAAACCGCCATCATGTGGCATTCTACCGGAAATCTGACAATTGTGAAGAAAAAGGCTAAGTTCGATTTCGGCGTTGCCATGCTGCCGGCCAGTAAACGGCGCGGTACACCGACCGGCGGCGGCAATTTTTACATCTTTAAAAAAACATCTGCGGAAGAACGCAAGGCGGCCATGAGGCTGATCAAGTTCATGACGAGCCCGGAGCGTTCAGCCGAATGGTCGATGAAGACCGGGTACATGGGCATCAGCCCGGCGGCTTATGAAACCAGCAAGCTTAAAGAATACGTTAAGGGCTTTCCATACGCTGCCGTGGCTCGAGACCAGCTTGAATTTGCCACTGCCGAGTTGTCGACCTACCAGACAGGCCGGATTCGCAAAGCCCTGGACGATGCCATTCAAGCCGCTCTGACCGGTGCAAAATCTCCAGAGGCCGCCCTTAAAGAGGCACAGTCCCTGTCCAAGAGACTGCTGAGGCAATATCAATAATTAAAATCTGTGGTTAAACAGGAGCGGGGGTATGGGTTCTCCGCTCCTTTTCCGGTTTCCTGCGGGATTCAAGGAACAAATAAGATGTCGCCAAACATCATGAGGCACGTATATGGGTGGTTATTGTTAACACCTGCAGCGATTCTATTGATCGCTTTTACCCACTATCCAACGATCGCCACCGTATTCGACAGCTTGTTTTCCAAAGGATCGGCTATCCGGCCATCTCGTTTCGTGGGTTTAGCGAACTATGAAATGATGATTGAGGATCCCATTTTTTGGAAGGTTCTCACCAACAATGCCTGGTTTGCAATCGGCACCATCCCGACGTCCATTATCCTGGCCATCGTTATGGCGCTGTTGGTCAACCGGGCCATACCGCTGCGTTCCCTGGTGCGCATGGCCTATTTTACACCGACCATATTGCCGATGATTGCCGTTGCCAATATCTGGCTGTTCTTCTACACGCCGGATATCGGTCTGATAGATCAAGCGGCAAGCTGGTTCGGATTCGGTGGACATAATTGGCTGGGGGATCCAGCTACTGTATTGCCGGCCATAATCGTGATGACGATCTGGAAAGAGGCCGGATTCTTCATGATTTTTTACCTGGCGGCGCTGCAGAACATCCCGCCTGAACTGGCGGAAGCCGCTCGGCTGGAGGGCGCGACCCGCTGGTACTATTTTCGCAGGGTTTTGTTCCCGCTTTTGATGCCGACAACGCTGTTCGTGATGATCAACGCGGTGCTTAACTCATTTAAATTGGTCGATCATCTATTCGTGCTGACCAAGGGCGGGCCTGATAACGCCAGTAATCTGCTGCTTTATTACATTTTTGAAAGTGCCTTCTCATATTTTGATACGAATTACGCTGCGACCCTCACCGTCATTCTGCTCGGTCTTCTGGCTGTGATGGCGCTTATGCAGTTTTACATCCTGGACAAACGGGTGCACTATAGATGAAAACATCCCGTTCTGCATTCTTTTCTTTTCAAGAAATCCTGGAGACAGGTGCGGCATGGTTTCTTGCCCTGATATGGATCGCGCCTTTGGCTTATGCATTTTGGGCGGCATTTCATCCCGGTGAATACGCGGTGAATTTCGATATTTTTGCCCCGCTTACGCTTGACAATTTACGCGAAGCCCTTTCCCAGGCACCGTTTCTTCGCTATGCATTCAACACCTTCATCCTGGTGACTACAATCTTGTTTGCGCAACTGGTGCTTTGCACGCTGGCGGCCTATGCCTTTGCCCGGTATCGGTTCTTCGGCAGTGATATAGCCTTTGCCCTGGTTCTGGTTCAGTTTATGATCACGCCGGAGATTCTGATCGTTGAAAACTATGGAACCCTGGCTCGTTTCGAACTCGTCGACACCATTCTCGGGATAGGCCTCCCATACATGGCCAGCGCCTTTGGCATTTTCCTGCTGCGCCAGGCCTTTAAATCGACGCCAAAAGAACTCGAGGAAGCAGCACGACTTGAAGGCTGCGGTGTCTTCGGTGTGTTATGGCGGGGCTATGTACCTTTTGCTCGCCCGACCTATCTCGCCTATGGACTTGTTTCCATAAGCCACCATTGGAACAATTTTCTGTGGCCCCTCGTCGTGACCAACTCGGTGGAAACCCGCCCGTTAACTGTTGGGCTCGGCATTTTCGGGGCTCCGGAATCCGGCGTCGATTGGTCGATCATTTCTGCGGCCACTTTGATGTCGGTCGCCCCCCTTCTCATTGCCTTCCTGTTGTTTCAAAGGCAATTCGTGCAGTCCTTTATGCACGCGGGCATTAAATAACTTCCTTAAAAATGATGAACCTCTATAAAAAGCGCTGGGATTTTAAATATTAAATGGATGACCCATTTCTACTCAAGCGCAACCCCTTTACTAATCCTTGAGCCTCGATCAACTCAGAGACAGCGCCTACTCCGGGCACTGCGTCACGCAGGCATTGCACTTCAAACATGCCGAGTCGTCTATGATAACGACATCCTCGCCTTTGATTCTGCTCGCTTGCCCGCAGGTGAGCAGGTTTATACCGTAATCGTAGCGATGTGGCCGGCTTTCGAGAACCTTCATGAATTTGTAAGATAACATGGTAACTTTAGGATCATTGAGAAAGAAAGTTTCTGAAATGCGAAATGAATTACGACGCTGTTTAAACACCCAAAAGAGCAGGCAATTCGGCAAGAGTTTTGAGTTCTTTATCCGGTTGGAATGGCAAACGCTCTCGGCGCTGTGCAAACCGATTTATCCATGCGACGTTAAGGCCAAAAGACGTTGCGCCTATCGCATCCCATGCATTGGAGGACTGGAAGACAATTTCCTTCGCTTTAACTCCAAGCCTATCGACGGCAAGTTGGTAAACGCGTGGATCCGGTTTATAGACCCCGACCATTTCAACAGACAATATTTTATCGATCCAATCCCCTAACCCGCAACTTTCAACCGCTGCTTCAAGCATTTTTGGTGAACCGTTAGAAAGGATAGCTACTTGCTGGCCGTGGTTCTTTAACTTTTTCAGAGTTGCCGGCACTTCGGGGTAGCATTCCAGATGAAGATAGGCTTCGATGAGCTCGTCTCTCAATGCAATATCCTCGATATCCGCAACATCCATTGCGTAATCGAGCGCATCCTGTGTTACCTGCCAGAAATCTGCATGCCGCTGCATTAAACTGCGCAGCCAGGTATATTCAAGCTGCTTGGTTCGCCATGTTATTGATACCTGGTCGGCGACATCTCCAAGGCGTTCACGATATTTTCCAACAGCCGAATGTACGTCAAACAACGTTCCATAGGCATCAAAAACACAGGCCTTTATATTAAAAAAAGTCGATTTCTCTGACATAATTGTCCTCCATGTGCATATAAAGTAGTTTTTGGAGCATAATCACTTAAACCTTCAGTTCGGGGAATTTGAATTGGATTACTTGTCGTTGATGAACCATGATTCAACTGTTGAACAGAAAGCTCTATGATTGGGCATACAGGTTTCGCAATATGCGGTCACCGGCTGGGTAACATTATCGAATTTCATTTACTCCTTTCTTTTGCAGAATCCCAACGATCCGCAGTTAGCTTGGCACGACCAAGCTTTTGATCGAACTTAGACTGTTAACATGGTTTTGGGGCAGATTAATTTGACTGTCGGAAAATATGTGCGGTATCTTGACACATCGCGTGTGATTAAGTTCATTTCGAAGATAGCGGCTTGTGCACCTATGTAGAAATCGGGTAGCGGTGATCTTTTAGTTCCCCTATTTTTTCGATACTTTAAAAAAGCTTTTCCAGCCAAAAACAGCGCTTCTTTGGGTATTTCAAGCATTTGGAAGCCGGCATGGTTCATGGCTGACTCCAACTCTTCTATTCTTTTAAAACCGATGGATACTTCAGAGTATACGACTGGATTGATAAATAATTTTGAAATTGCGCTAAATTTTTCCAATTTAGATTCCGACCATTCACCCCAGTTCGGATCATCGAGAAAAACGTCCAAAATAATGTTCGAATCAACCAGAATGCCCTTCATTAATCTTTCCTCGTTAAGGCCATTATCTCATCGGTTGTCATTCTCACTGTTGCAATGCCCCTCAATTTTCTGAACTTACTATTTCGGTTTCCCGGTTCTTCTTTTTTAACAATATAGACGCGATCTTTTTCCTCAACAAACTCGATTTCCGTTGCAGGAACTATTCCTAACTTTTCACGAATATGTTGGGGAATCGTGACTTGTCCTTTTGTCGTAACACGCATGGTCCACCTCCAGTATGTTGTAATACTTGTAATGGTATTACTTGATTCGCACATTGTCAAGAAATGATAAGCCCAAATATGACCTCCGCTCCGTACCGGACGGAATCTCCCCAAATAGATCTTCTTTCGAATCGGGTAGGCTTTTTTATCGGTTATGATTCCTATCCGATCTTGATGAGCGCAATGCCCAAGGCGATAACGAGACCGGCCAGGAAACGAAACAGGCCATAGGGTTCCTTGAGCAGAAAGACACCCATGAGGACGGCAAAGAGGATTGCACTTTGCCGGACGCCGGCTGCATAGCTCACCTCCGTGATCTCCAGGCCGAAACGGTATGAAATGTTGGAAAAGAAAAGAAGAAGCCCTCCCAGAAGGACGCGGTGGGGATAATGTCTGTAGCAATGCAGTGCCCGGCGCCGGATGCGGCTGTCTAGCAAGACCACGAAGGTGAAATAGATACAAATCATGGTCATCAGCCATACTGTAAAAATATAAAAGCCTGCATGGCTCACACCGATTTTATCCGAGATTCCGCCGAATGAGTAAAGGAAGCTTGCGAGCAGGGCAAAGCGAACGGCCGCGCTTCCAAACCCTAAACTCCTGAACCGAATCCGCCCTTGAGTTAACTTGAGTTGAATGAAGTAGGTGCCCGCTGTCGCGATAAAGATGCCCGCAATGACTTTGACCGTAAAACTGTCTCTCAGAATCAAATAGGCCCAGAGAGGGATAAAGATGGGGGCGAGCGTGGTGAGGGGATAGCTCAGGGAGAGATCCCCTTCGTCGGAGGCATAGGCCCTGGCAGCCGAGAGATGGTAGGATGTAAAAAAAGCGGCTGAAAATGCGGCGAAAAGGAGCACTATAGGTTTAATTTCTAGAAATCCAGGTACCATTAAAAATCCCACGACCCAGCCCGCAATGACCGCGACCGAGAAAATAGACCACATATACAGGGTCTTCTCATCGCTCACCTTGATCAGCAGGTTATAGCCGGAATGAAACACAGCGGAGGCAATGACCGCTATGAATGCGACGGTTGACATACTCTTTGCCCTATCAAAAAATTGTAATGCTTAAAGCGGCGCGAAGCGCCGCCTATCGTGGAATGGAGCAGCGGCATATATAAATTCCAAGCTTGCACGGTCTTTACGTAAAACCGCGGTCTTCATGCCATCTGCTCATCTGGCTGGTTATAAAATTCAGACACGTTTTCCGCCGAAACAATGTATGGTTCGTGTCCCGGCAATAGCTTTACCAGAATGAGCTGTGCCTTTTGGAATGTAACATTCCTGGCCTACTTCAATATGCTTTGCTTCTTGGCCAATAATCACCGTATATCGACCTTGAACTACGACAAAATACTCATCAAAATCATGAGTATGTTTCTTTGAATCTCTGTCTTGAAAACATGTCCAAAAGGCCATTTGGCTGCCATCGGCGCCATTAAATACGTATCCTTCTATCTCGTCGGTATACTGTGAACTCGTTCTAATTAGATTTGCAGTTGATTTCATGAATTTGGGAAAATCTTTCATCTCATTCCCCTTTATAACACTCTGCTTCACCAGTTGGCGATATAGACCAAAGATTTGCTTAATGATAAAAAATTTGGTCACCGATAAATGTGATAACCCGCTCGTTACCGCCTGCCTGCTTAAAAACGGTTGTTATGTCAGCACTTTGTTCGAATCTGAGGGAGCTTCATTTCTATCGGATTCCGAATAATCTCTTAAAACTTCTGCTACACGGATTCTGTATGAATGAAATAAAGATTCCCTCCCTCTTTTTTGACCAGCTCGATGCTCCATATTGTTTCGCCATTTTTCTATGGCTGCTTCATCACGCCAAAATGAAAGACTGAGAATCTTATTATCATCAGTGAGGCTCTGGAACCTTTCAATGGAGATAAAGCCATCTATATTTTTTAGAAATTCACGCAATTCTGATGCAATCTTAAGATATTCCTCTTTTCCTTCAACACTTGGTTTAACTTCGAAAATGACAGCAAACATTGTCAATACCTTTCATTTATAATGACATAACACTCACTACAACGGAATGAGAATATCTATTCGTCTTTACACCAATTTCGATTTGATCGAGGCTGTAGTCCGCCGACAAAAATTCCTCGACCTTTTCGCCCTGCCTTATAAAATGCTCAGTCAATTCATTCTCAACAGCAACAACTGCCAGGTTCTAAACATTGTGAATATTTATCAATCCAACTGAAAAGTAAAACCACATGCCTCCACGAAATACACCCAGTTTTCCCGGATATTGTCATAGTCAGATCTAGGTTCAACGCCTGGAGCTTCACATCCATACATGGCATTTCCATGATGACCTTTTGTATATTTTTCTTTCCAGATTGCCATAGCATTTACCTAAGACTGAGCTGCGCCGGTTTTTGGCGTCTGCTCCAGGCGCTTGTTGGCTACAAGGCTAATTGCATTCGATAGTTTCCAATAATAATAGAACTCAAAACAAATGGTGAACCCTACGTCAATCCAGTTAGTTTTTTCCGTAAATTTATCAAATGAATCTCCAAAGAGTAAGAATCCTATGGTCATATATAAAGAAAAGATTAATAGAAAAATGACAAATATACGAACCAGAATCGGAAGAGTTAAACAAATAAATCTATCGATAAACTCCTGATTATCACCACTTTTGTTAGTCTGGTAACACCAAATTGTCCCAAGTACGGTGATCAATATAACTATAATTGATTCGCTCAAAGACGCAACCGAAGGAACTTCTGAAACGAAAATGGATATCTCCAGAATAATGACAGTGATTAGCATAAACGCCAGCAGGTATTTGAATCTGGCAGCTTGCGAAAGTGTCCCATTTCGAAGTTCAGCAATTAAATTATCAATTTTCCAAAGATACATTTCAAATCCTTGTAGCTAACTTTCCGGCTGAGAGGCGCGACATAAGGAGCGTCCAACACCAGCCGTTCGTTATGCTTGACTATTCATAATGTGTCCACATCCGAATAACTTTGACCACTTTATCTTCATCGAGTACTTGATATACTAGTCTATGTTGGATGTTTATGCGACGTGAATAGGCTCCCGATAAGTCGCCTATTAACTTTTCAAAAGGAGGTGGGATCTGGTAGGGTTTTTCACGTAGAATATCAAGTAACTTTTCAGCTTTTGGCCGCAATCCGGCAGCAGATAATTTTTTGGCGTCCTTTAGAACGCGTTTGGTGAAAACGACTCGCCACATTACCAGTCGATTTCCTCAGAACATTCCTCGATCGGAGTTGCTAATCCCGCCCGAATCGATTCTCGCATATTAGGAATATTTAGCAGATAAATAGTTTCCTGTATGGAACGCCAGTCATCCTCTGAAATTAGAACGGCGCTTCCACGCTTACCCTTTATAACAATGGGTTCATGAGTGGACGCTGCTTCATCAATTAGTCGATAAAGCTTAGATCTTGCTTCAGTTGCTGTTAATGTAGGCATAATAAACCTCAAAGTTTTGATAATTCGCGCACGACCAATAGTACGTCATAACGTACGTTTTGTCAAGTGTGATTTGGAGGCAGAACGGAAAGCCCACCAGACGGCGGAGACCGCAGGCTTCAGCAGTCTGGTGCAGCACCTGGTTCGGTGGTTATTAATACAATCTGATCAACAATGGAGAAATTAATTCTTATATTTTTCGAGTAGTGCTGATTCTGAACACTTATGACCAGCCCAGACTTTTTGTAGTATATGCTTTGCACTCAGGGCTCCATTCTTCTGAACACAACAAAAGAAATTAAGACTAATCAGTAACAGACAATTCTACACACACCTCATTTTTCAATTTAGCAAAAGAGAGTTCCTGCTGCTTCATCAAAAGCACGAATAGGCAGGGTTTTTCGGGATCGAAATGAACCACATGTAATATTTTTACTTTGGTTGCATATCGACTGAAATGCCGCTTGTTTTTAGCGTCCAAACGTTGTCCGGTAACGAGGTCGACTAGACTGATTTGAGATGCTGCATCCACGGGAAAAAAAAGATTCCCATCCGCAGACAGATAAAATTCATTACCACCCTTAATTACAGACCTTCTTTTGCCTTGAAGAAGGTCAACGAGGATCCATTCCCAATAAGATGAATTTGATTGCTCCAGTTGCACGATCAGTTCAGCCGTGTTTGTGCGAACCCCTCTGATACGGTCTCCATGTAGATCCACCCGGCTTGTCTCCCCTGTATCAAAGTTGATACGATGAACAACAATATCAAATAGCCGCCGTGGTCTGGGAACCAGTTCTTCAACAACCATACTGTTGATTTTGGGAACAAAAAATTGTTTGAAAATCATTCGATTTTCAAGAAATTCGTTCACAATTTCCTGGCAGGGACCAAACACCTTAAGCCTGAAAAAGGCCGCTTTGACATACTCTTCCATTTCGGATTTATAAACAATATGATCACCATAGGTATATTCTTTAATTGCATGATCAATATCGCGCAGATGTTGCCTTATCAGTTTTCGGGAAACGGAACGTTTGACTGGTGAAATTACTAATTTTTTCAATTTTTTATCCGTTTATTGATTTTTACCTGAAACCGCCAAGATCATTCAGCCGTAGAAAGGATTATCTAGGCAGTCTGGATCTGCTTTTCTTTCTGTTCTGAAGTGTTTTGGTCAGGCAAAAGATCAATAGCATTGCCGCAAAAGAAAAGAAAACTAATGCTGGCCAGTAAGTCGGATCCCTGAGAACCGCGAAAAACACACCGAGAATCAGGAAAGCCAAACCGATCAGTAGAGAATAGCGTTTTTCCATTTTCATCCAACGGTGATATCTTTTCTCAGCTCTTTGCACGATATTCTGGATACATTTTTCCGAGAGCCCTAAATTTTCCGAAACCCATCGAAACTCCCTGGATCGTAAAGAGGGAGGTCTCCAGACCTTCACATCCAGTATTGCGTGGGAAAAGAGTTGGTTTTCAAGGTACTTCTCTTTTCGAGCTTGTGGTAAACAATCCATGTCGTTATAGTCAATGCCGTCGTTGAAACATATCGTGTATACCATCGTCATAACAAAACCACGATAACCGTAACTCTCAAATTCATAATAAGAGGTCGGCGGCTCACCACTCCTTGTCTCGCGGGCCTTTCCTAAATCAATACCGGTATTGTCTTTCAGATACCGGCGAAAGTCTTCTGCTCTCTCGAAGTTTTCAAAAGTCAATTCATACATTTGGTTTTCCGAACGCTGTGGCTGAGAGTCACGAGTTAAAGAGCGTCCTACTCAAGCCGCTCGTTATGCTTTTTTTCTTTTTGGCCCTTTATGTCGCTGTAGGCAGATATTACAGTTTTCCCTGGGGAAGATCCACTATGACCCATTCGTCCCAATCCGATAAATCCAAAAACGCAACCTAAATATGGCACTATCATTACTATGAACGATATTATAAGCCATGCTGGTGGTCTGAACCAGGGAGGTTTAAATAGAAAAAACGCAATGCCAATAAAACAAAATAGTGCGTAAAGAATTCCGAAGGATAAAAATACGATTTTGAATGTCATTTTAGAGTTCAAGAAAGTTGTGGCTTCCGGTGTCTTCAAATATCCAACGTGTTTGACCAGTAGTTTTGAGAGCACATACGCAATACCAATTAGCGGGAGACCATAAAGTGCTAATGGAAATAGTTTATCCATACTTCAAAATCCTAATAAGGCATAACGGATTGCTCAGCAGAATCGGGCCAAAAAGCGGCCCCATTCTGCTGAGCAATCCGTTATCATTGATATTTTTTGATAAAGCGCCTTTCATCTAGGACTAAACCTTCGGACTGGTAAAAATTATGAGCCTCTTCTCTGTGATCGCCGCTAGTCACTTCCGTTTTCACACATCCCATGCTTTTAAAATATTGATCAGCAGCATTAACGAGAGCCTTTCCTATGCCCTTACCTCTGTTTTCCGAAGATACAACAAGCGAGGTGATACGTCCCGCATTACCTGCCATATGGAATAGTTTCATCACATGGAGACTGATGCAGCCTATGACCTTGCCTTCATGTTCTGCAACTAATATTTTATAATTATCTGAACGCTTATACTTCGTTAGGCTCGCTGCAATAGTGTCTTTATCTGAAGGATAGCCCAACTGACTCATAAGATTTAAAAGTTGGTCGATATCTTTGTAGGATGCACTTCTTATGTTCATGATGGATAACCCTACGGCTGAAGGGCGCGACGTAAGGAGCGTCCTACTCAAGCCTTTATCTTTCGTTATCATTTTTGAAAAAACTTCCACCGATCAGCCTCTTTTTTAAAGACTAACTCTGTGTAATCTGAAATTCCTCAAATGTGTTTTCGAATTTCTGGAGTTTTAAAAGAAATGACTGCTGAATTTGGGGTAATAGATTTGAAATTAACAGTATCAGGGGATTCCATTATCTCGTCGCCAGGTCTAAGCTCAACCTTGTCCCCACTCCATATGTTATCTGTTAATTTTTCAGCTATCGAAGGACCAAAACCTTGTTTAAAGAATTCATACACATCAGTTCGCGTTTTGAAATTATCCTTGAAATCAAAAATCATTCTTTCAAGACTAAAGGAATACATCTCCGCTACAATTAAAGCGGTTTTTAATTCATCTTTTTTATCAGACTCGGCACACAAAATGAGCGGTGTTGAGGTAATATAAAAGAGGACAACTGATAGCGCAAGAAGCCTTTTCAAAAATCAAACCTTTCAAAAGTTAAAGATAACGATAAGCACACCTGGACCGAGGGCCGCCAGGCCCTTGGGATCTGGTGAAGCGATATGATACTTATCATGGCTTTCCTTTAGAAAAGAGTTAAAAAAAATTATCCCCATAATTTCTATAATCTTTTACCAAATGAGGCCAAAATGAAATTTTACACTGACAATCACAAATTTTACTGCGGAATCGATCTGCATGCAAGAAAGATTTCTGATGCGAAAACGCGCCGAGCTGCTTTGCCATATCCAAAACACCAATACCCAGTACAATCTCGATGAGATCGGCAGAAAAATCCCCTACAAAGCCAACCGCATCGGTGTGGCAGAGCGTTTCGAAGAACCCAGTGTCCGCAAAAGCATCCAAATCGACCTGACCATGATCGACACTTATGACAAACTACTGCAGGACCAGGAACTATCCATTCTCAAGCATGCCAAAGCCCATGAAGCCAATACACTTTATCTGCTGCAAACCATCCTAGGCGTGGGAAAGACTCTGGCGCTGCTAATGCTCTATGAGATTCACGACATCTGCCGTTTCCCCAGGGTGCAGGACTTTTGTTCATACTGCCGTTTGATACGGCCGGAAAAAGAATCCAAATAAATTTCTAAGGTCCACACTCGGCTGGCAGACCGTCTGTCAAGATCCAACGGCAGTAAACGGATAACTTCGATGCCTTTAGGTCACGTCTTTAGCGTGATTTGGAGCAGACACTTAATCGTCTGAAACCAGCGGCGGAAAGCCAAAGCTAGAGCAACAAGTCCTTTGC
>Ga0126331_1000333_pt1 | contig 16805 bp, 16 predicted proteins | sample InaspJWI98metaG_FD_96379 | JGI IMG/M metagenome (GOLD analysis project Ga0126331, IMG submission 96379) | Marine gutless worms symbiont microbial communities from Oahu, Hawaii - Inanidrilus sp. 2 OAHU.JWI-98 metaG | ecosystem: Host-associated > Annelida > Digestive system > Unclassified | place... | reverse complement strand
TTATCCTGGTTCATGGGTGGTGTATCCTTTCCTTTTTAGTGTGGCCGGTTGACTGCTGCTAACAATCTACCGGTGGATACACCGCCTTTTCCTTTAAACACAACTTTTAAATATAACTCCGCGTGATACCGTACAGTAAGTTTTTGGAGTACATCGATAATGACAAAGTCGCCGAAGTTGCGATTACATCCAATCAAATTCAGGGCAAACTGAAAGCTGAAGTCGATGGTATGTCCGAAGGCACTGTATTTCGAACCGTACGGGTTGATCCGGAGATTTCCCAACAATTGGCCGAACACGATATTACATTTAAAGGCGAGATCGAATCTACTTTTTTCAGAGATATTATGTCCTGGGTGATTCCGATATTTATTTTTGTCGGTATCTGGTATTTTTTCATGCGCCGGATGACCGGCCAGCAGCAAGGATTCATGAGCCTGGGGAAAAACAAGGCCAAAATCTACATGGAGGACGATATCGACGTCCGCTTTGACGACGTTGCCGGTGTGGATGAGTCCAAACAGGAACTGGTGGAGGTCATCGAGTTTCTCAGACAGCCGGAAAGATTTACCAAACTCGGCGGTCAAATGCCCCGGGGTATTTTACTCGTGGGACCGCCGGGAACCGGCAAAACCATGCTGGCCAAGGCCGTGGCCGGTGAGAGCGGGGTGCCGTTTTTTAGCCTGAGCGGTTCGGAATTCGTGGAAATGTTCGTGGGCCTCGGGGCGGCGCGTGTCCGCGACCTGTTTGTCCAGGCCAAAGGAAAAGCGCCCTGTATCATATTTATCGATGAACTCGACGCCCTCGGAAAAGCCCGTGGATATGGCAACGTCGGCGGACACGACGAGCGTGAACAGACGCTCAACCAGTTGCTGGTGGAAATGGACGGCTTTGATCCCCAGATCGGCGTTATTCTCATGGCGGCCACCAACCGGCCGGAAATCCTCGATCCGGCCCTGATGCGACCGGGTCGCTTTGATCGCCAGATTCTCGTCGATCGCCCGGATAAAATTGGCCGTGAAGCCATCCTTAAAGTTCATATGAAAAAAATTAAGGCAGCACCCGATGTGGATGTTGAAAAGCTGGCAGGCATGACTCCGGGTATGGTCGGTGCCGATCTGGCCAACCTGATCAATGAAGCTGCACTGCTGGCCGTGCGTCGCAAAAAAGATCAGGTCGGCATGGCCGAATTTGAAGAGGCGGTGGAACGGCTGGTGGCCGGTCTGGAGAAGAAAAACCGGCTGATCAACCAGAAAGAACGTGAAATTGTTGCCTGTCACGAAATAGGCCACGCGATCGTCGCCCAGGCCTTGCCCGGCACAGACCCGGTACAAAAGATTACCATCATTCCCCGGGGAATTGCCGCCCTGGGGTATACAATGCAGGTGCCTACCGAAGATCGGTTCTTAATGAAAAAAACAGAGCTGTTAAATCGCATTTCCACCCTGCTGGGCGGCCGGGCAGCCGAAGAAATTGTTTTCGAAGATATATCCACCGGCGCCCATAACGACCTGTCCAAAGCCACCGACATCGCTCGCAGTATGGTAAAGGAATACGGCATGAGTGAAAATGTCGGCCAGGTTTACTTCGCCCGGGAGAAACAATCGCGATTTCTGGATGTGCCCGGGTTGCAAGGCGCCATAGAATACAGCGAAGCGACCGCGGAGCTTATCGACAAGGAAGTTAAAACCATCATCAAGGGCCAGTACGATGTCGCGCTGGAAATTCTGAGTGACAAATTAACATTGTTGAAAAAAGGCGCATCCGTCCTGCTGGAAAAAGAAACCATCAGCGGCGATGAGTTGCAAGCTATGGAAAACACTCTGACAGAGGCTGCAGGCTAAAAAATTGTTGTTGGTAATTAAAGGGGAGTTCGCATGGGAGATCGGATCAAATTGGGCGTCAGCACCTGTCTGCTGGGTGAAAATGTGCGCTGGAATGGAAGCCATTCCAGGAGTCGTTTTATTACTGATATTCTGTTTCAATTCGTAGATTTCGTGCCGGTTTGTCCGGAGGTGGAATCCGGATTTCCGGTTCCACGAGAAACTTTTCGCCTGGTGGGTGACCCTGACAAACCGCGTTTAATGACATCAAAGACCAAAGTGGATCATACCCATCGGATGATCACATGGGCCAGACAACGCGTGAAGGCGCTTGAAAAAGAAGAGCTGTGCGGTTTCATATTTAAGAAGAATTCTCCCAGCAGCGGACTGCATGCCGTTAAAGTATTTACCGAAAAAGGTATGCCGAGTAGAAGAGGCATGGGCATATTTGCGCGCGCATTTACCGATCATTTCCCCCTGATTCCGGTGGAAGAGGATGGCCGTCTGAATGATCATAAATTGCGGGAAAATTTTATTGAACAGATCTTTACCATGAAACGCTGGCGCGAAACACTCACCCGCAAAAAAAGCATGGGCAGCCTGGTCGATTTTCATACCCGTCACAAGCTTTTGCTACTCTCCCACAGTCCGAAACACTATCGCATGATGGGCAAGCTCGTTGCCGCTGGAAAATCGATGCGGCCCAATGCGTTGTTCAATCTATACGAAACCTCGCTTATGGAGGCCCTGCGATTCAAAACAACGGTTAAGAAAAACCTCAATGTGCTTTTTCACTTGATGGGATATTTCAAAAAACAGCTGTCACCGGATGAAAAACAAGAGTTGCTTGAAATCTTGGATCAATACCGTCGGGAACACGTTCCGCTGATTGTCCCCATAACGCTGATCAACCACTATGTACGCAAATACCGCCAGCCGTATCTGAGTCAGCAGATGTATCTGAATCCGCACCCCATTGAACTGCGCCTGCGCAACCACGCTTGACACGCATCCAAATTTACAAAGCCCGTTCTAGTAGTTTTCACCTACCGATTTACCTACATTAAACCCTGGTTGTTTTACACAATCACATGATTATCTTGGATTGCATTAAACAAAGAGCATTTAAAGAAAAGTGCAACGAGAGGTGAAATATGGATAGAATTCAGATTCGATGGATAGGAATTTTCATTGCGTTTCTAACTGCGTTTACAACGATCGGGACGGATACAATGCGATTGAAAAAGAGAATTACAGTATTTTAGAAGTTGAAAAGGATTTTGAACTCCGGCAATATGAGCGGCAGATTGTTGCGGAAACCTTTGTGGTGGGAGATTTTGAAGCGGCGGGTAATGTAGGGTTTCGGCGACTTTTCAAATATATTTCCGGCTACAACAAGAAATCAGAATCCATTGAGATGACAGCACCCGTTACGCAGGGGATGGATTCTGTAAAGATTGCCATGACGGCCCCGGTCGGTCAGGAAAAAAAGAACGGCAGATGGCGCATCACTTTTCTAATGCCGAGTGAATATACCTTGGAGACACTTCCGCAGCCGCTCGATGAGCGCGTAATGTTGACACAGGACACCGGTCGCCTGATGGCTGCGATAAAGTATTCAGGTCGCTGGAGTAAGAAATTGTATGATGAGAATAAGGCCCGTTTGGACGATTATATCCAAAAGCGAGGGCTCACTGTTACAGCAGATCCGATCTGGGCGCGTTATGACCCGCCGTTTATGCCCTGGTTCTTGCGCCGTAACGAAATACTCATCCCGGTCGAATAACTGAACAATATGACTGACAAAACCGATCAACGATTCGTTCAACCCACAAGAATTCAGATCCTCAACCGCAAAAATACCCTCAGCGGCGAGTATGTGCTTTACTGGATGCAGCAATCCCAACGCGCTGAAGAAAATCATGCGCTCGAGTACGCCGTCGAGTTGGCCAACCATTTGAAACAGAGCCTGCTGGTTGTCTTTGGATTGATGGATGATTACCCGGAAGCCAATCTTCGTCATTATACGTTCATGCTAGAAGGTTTGCAGGAAACACAACAAGCGCTGGCCAAACGTGGCATTCAAATGACTATCCGGTTGGGAAATCCGGCACAGGTCGCTTTGCAAGCCGGCAAAACAGCATCGGTCATCGTCTGTGATCGCGGCTACCTGCGTCACCAGAATCAGTGGCGGCGTGAAGTTGCCGCTAAAGCCAACTGCCGGGTCGTCCAGGTGGAAAGCGATGTTGTTATCCCGATTGAAGTGGTCAGTGACAAAGCTGAGTACGCGGCGCGGACCATTCGTCCGAAAATACTGCGCCAGCTGCCGAATTATCTCAAACCGATTCGAAACCTCCCGCTGAATAAGCCATCCTCAAACCTTGCCGAAAAAGGATTAGACCTGAACAACATTCTGGCAGTTCTGAAAAAAATGCCCATCGACCGCGGCGTCGAGCCGATCTCGGTTTTCTTTAAAGGCGGCACGTCACGGGCCAAAAAAGCCTTTGATCGCTTCATTCACCACAAATTGCAGTTTTACGATGATCATTCCAATCAACCCCAGACAAACGACATATCCCATATGAGCATGTATCTGCACTTCGGACAAATATCACCGCTTTACCTGGCATTGAAAATCCGCGACATGAAGCAGGCGGGAGCCCTGAATCAAGACGCATTTCTAGAGCAACTGATCGTACGCCGTGAATTGGCCATGAATTTCGTGCATTACACCCCGAGTTATGATAGGTATGACTGCATTTCGGCTTGGGCTCGACAAACGCTGGCTGAACATGAATCGGACAGCCGCCCCCACCTCTATTCGCCCGGACAGCTTGAAAAGGCACAAACCCATGATCCATACTGGAACGCGGCCATGAATGAAATGCGCTACACCGGTTTTATGCACAACTACATGCGCATGTATTGGGGCAAGAAGATACTGGAATGGCGTAAAACACCCCAATTGGCATTTAAAACGATTCTGGCACTCAACAACAAGTATTTCGTCGACGGCCGGGATCCTAACTCCTATACCGGTGTGGCATGGATCTTCGGGGTTCATGACCGGCCGTGGAAGGAACGGCCCATATTTGGAAAAATTCGCTACATGGCCGCTTCGGGGCTTGAAAGAAAATGTGATATTCAGGCGTACGTGGCAAAGGTTCAAAAGCTCGTTGAAAGAAGTTTAAAATGACATCCAAATTCATACAATCTTACCAATTATCGTCTGCAGTCAAGTCAGTCATACGCTGGTTCGATTCAGATTATGATATAGAAAACATGGCAACAGGTCAAACCGAAGAAAAATCGGTGGACTGGCTGCGTGTTCTGCCATTTGTCTTTCTGCATTTGATGTGTCTAACCGTGATATGGGTGGGCTGGAGCTGGACGGCTGTAGCAGTTGCCTTTGTACTGTACGTAGTCCGCATGTTTGCCATAACCGGATTTTATCATCGCTATTTCTCCCACAAAACATTTGCCACCAATCGTTTCTGGCAGTTTCTTTTTGCGGTAATGGGCAACTTATCCGTGCAGCGTGGACCACTCTGGTGGGCGTCCCATCACCGGCACCATCACCGATTTGCTGATAAAATCGAGGATGCGCATTCGCCGACCCAGCATGGTTTCTGGTGGAGCCACATAGGCTGGCTGACCTCACGCAAGAATTTCCCCACCAAGATGAAATATGTCCGTGACTGGGCAAGATATCCGGAGCTTGTGTGGATCAATCGGTTCGACACAGTCATCCCGCTGCTTCTGGCTGTTGTTCTTTTCATTGCCGGTGTCATTCTGGCGAAGGTTGCACCGAATCTAAAGACCAACGGGATGCAACTGTTGATCTGGGGCTTTTTCATTTCGACGGTGGTACATTTTCATACGACCGTCACCATCAACTCACTGGCGCACATGATTGGCAGGAGACGATATGCCACACCGGACACGAGTTGCAACAATTTTCTGCTGTCGATCGTCACCCTGGGTGAGGGCTGGCACAATAATCACCATCATTACCCCATATCGGCCCGTCAGGGCTTTTACTGGTGGGAGATCGATATGACTTACTGGGGTTTGGTCCTTTTGTCCTGGCTGGGTATCATTCAGGATTTGCGGCCGCTGCCCGAAAAGATAAAAGACAAAAATCGCATAGCTGCCGGTGTTCAAAGCAGATGATCTCGCATACCAAATATCTTATCGGTAACACTGAGCGTCGTTTTTCAATATAAAAAAATCAGGGTCAACGGATCTATGAAAATTGCCGTAGTTGGAACCGGCATCTCCGGTATGGCCGCCGCCTATCTTCTCAGTGAAGAACATGCGGTGACCGTCTATGAAGTCAAAGATTACATCGGGGGACATACCCACACCCACGATGTTGATCTTAACGGACAAACCTATGCGGTCGACTCGGGCTTTATCGTTTTTAATGCAAAAACCTATCCGAATTTTTAAAACTCATGTCCAGGCTCGGGGTTGCTTGGCAGGACTCGGATATGAGCTTTAGTCTCAAATGTTTACGAACCGGACTGGAATTTCGTCCCAGCACGTTGAATACACTCTTCGCCCAGCGGCGCAATCTCCTGCGACCTTCGTTCTACCGTATGATTTTGGATGCTTTTCGTTTCCAGCGCCAATCGGCAATATTGTTTGGAAGTGATAATCAATACGAAAGAACATTAAACGAATTTTTAACGCAAAATAATTACTCACGCTGGTTTATAGACTATTTTATTGTGCCAATGGGAGCGGCCATCTGGTCTGCCGACCCGGAGAAATTTCTCGAATTTCCGGCGCGCTATTTTGCCGAATTTTTTAAAAATCACGGATTTTTAAATGTAAAAGACCAACCTCAATGGCTGACCATCAAAGGCGGTTCCAGGCAGTACATCGAGCCGCTCACGCGCCGCTATAAGGACAACATTCGATTGAACTGTGGCGTTGAAAAAATCAGAAGGCACGACGATTATGTCGAAATAAAAGCCGGAGGCCTTGAGATGGAATTGTTTGATTGCGTTGTGATTGCCGCGCACAGCGATCAGGCCCTGGCCATGCTGGACGCCCCGTCGGATCAGGAACAGGAGATTCTGGGCCAAATCGATTTCCAGAAAAATGATACAGTACTGCATACAGATCAATCACTGCTGCCGCAGAGAAGAGCGGTCTGGGCGGCCTGGAATTATCACATCCCGCCTGAAGACTTGGGACGGGTGGCGATAACCTATGATATGAATATTCTCCAAAACCTGGACGCCGAAAAAGAGTTTTGCGTCAGCCTCAACATGACCGAAGCCATCGCAACGGAAAAAATCATTGCCCGCATGATCTACCACCATCCGGTTTACACCCCTGCGAGCCTGACGGCCCGGATGCGATACGATGAAATAAATGGTCAAAACCGGACGTATTACTGCGGCGCATACTGGTACTACGGATTCCATGAGGATGGGGTTAAGAGCGCCCTGGCGGTTGCCAAGCATTTTGGTAAAAGCCTGTAATCCGGGCCTGGCTTTGCGGTACCTTGCGCAACTTGTTGAGGTCGTAGCCTTGGTCTTTTAAAAATTCCAAAATGTGTATGAATCATTATGATGATCAAAAACAAGATAACAAATTTTATCTGGCGTATTTGAATTCTCACTTTATAGACCTTACAACTCCGGCAAAATGGGATCGCGTCGGCAAAGCGGTTTCGTGAATACCATCTGAACGTTGCCGATGTATCGCTCCGCAAACCCCGCCTCACAGTAGGACAAATAAAAATCCCACATGCGAACAAAATTTTCCCCAAAACCGAGTCCTTTGATTCGATCGATTTTATCGAAAAAACGCTCACGCCACCTGCGCAGCGTCTTGGCGTAATGGGGGGTGATATCCTCCAAATGAAACAGGCGTAAATTGGATACCGTGGCCACTGATTGGTGCATGGCCGTGATGGAGGGAATGCAGCTGCCGGGGAAAATATAGCGCTTGATGAAATCCGCCGAATATTTGTGCCGATCAAATACGTGATCACCGATGGTAATCGCCTGGATCGCCATCATGCCGTCCGGCTTTAATAAGTCGCTGCAGGTTTTAAAAAATTTGTCATAGTATTGATGTCCGACGGCTTCTATCATTTCAATGGACACCAGCTTATCGTAGCTGCCCGTCAGATCGCGGTAGTCCTTTTTCAGAATTTTTACACCCCCGGTTAGGCCGGCTTCCTGAATCCGCTGTTTGGCGAGTGCATACTGCGCATCTGAAATGGTTGTGGTCGTTACCCGGCAGCCGTAATTTTGGGCGGCGTGTATGGCAAAACCACCCCACCCGGAACCAATCTCCAGTACATGATCCTCCGGTGATAAAGCGAGTTTGCGACACAGCCGATCGTATTTTGCTGTCGAGGCATCTTCCAGCGAACTGTCATCGCTTTCGAAGATACCGCTGGAATAGGTCCAGGTGTCATCCAGAAACAGGCGGTAAAAATCGTTTCCCAGGTCATAATGGGCCTTAATGTTGTTGCGACTCCCTTTGCGGCTGTTGCGCTGAAAATAATGGTAGAGATTGTAGATTGGGGCGGTAAGTCGTGCCCAGCCGCTTTCCATGCCTTTCATGATGATTTGATTACGCAATATAATGCGTATCAATGGGATCAAGTTATCGGTTGACCAGTATCCGGCCATATAACTTTCACCGGCGCCGATGCTGCCCCTTGAAAACACATTTCTGTAAAATCGAGGGTGGCGGACGGTGATTGTGGCCTGCAGCGGAAATCCTGTATTAGTTGCGCCGAAGCGATATATGCCGTTTCTATCTTCCAGCACTACTTCCCCCTCCTTCAGTCTGGAGATTAGTCTAAAGACACCCCTTCGGGCGGCTGAATCGAGCCAGCCGGATTTTTTTTTATCAAAATAGGTTATTTCAGCCGGTATTATGGATTCGGTCATGTGGTTAGCTCCTTAAACTGTGAATCGCGTTTGGCCGGGTGGGTAAAAAAGGGTGCTTTTTTCAAGTGCAGTCGCAACGCCTGCCGGTAGATTAGGGCTGTGACTTTGGCGGTCATCAGGGGATAGCGAATGAGCAGCCGAGACAACGACGCTGCGCTGATTTTCCGACGCTTTAACGCCAGTGACGCGTCAAACAGTCTTTCTCCATTACGATAGTTGATCATGTGAACATTGAGTCGTTCACCTGGAACACGAAATCGCCAGTCATAGACGATATCCATGTCCATAAACGGGGATACATGGAACATTTTATCAAATCGGAATCTGCGCCAGGCGGCCTCACTGTGCTCATTCAAATGGTCTCCAAGAACATAAGGATACTCCTCCAGCCAGGGGGTGTTGTGTATTTCAGCGATAATCGTCTCCACCCGGGTATCGGCAGTGTTAAAGCAATAATAGAAACTCACCGGATTGAAACAATATCCGAAATAACGCAAATGGGTAAGGATACGAATCGGACCGGCAGGTCGGTCGCCAAGACGTTTTTCGACAAGATCGCGTACCGCCTGATCCAAAGATATGGCTGGGTCACCCAGATGATCTTTGCGACGAAAGGTTGCTATGTTGGCCTTTTCAACCGACCAGAATCGGAAGGGTTTAAAAAGATCGGGTAGTTCATTCAAATCCAAATACATCAGAAACAGACGATACTGGAACCGGTTACTTACCGGTAAAAATCGTCTATGTCGAATCGTACCCTCATATATAGCGCTCTTCATTTTGACCTCTGATCATTCTCAAGGTTAATAGAATACTCAGATTTTTCCTGATACCGTTTGCAAAGCCGGTAATGGGAAATCAGCCACTCCCGGCCTTGATCAAAGCCCCAGAGTTCAGCACAGGCCATGAAAAAAATCCGCCAGCGTTGAAGCCATACTTCCGCCATGTCAACACCATAAACGCTGCGCATGATCGGCAGTATCTCTTCGCGATGCGTATCCAGATTTTGGAGCCAGGCTTCGGCAGTTTTCTGATAGTGTCGACCGTCAATTTTCCAATGCGCCTCGACCCTAAGGTCATCCTGAAAGTACATAATCAAATCGTCGGAGGGCATCATTCCGCCGCTAAAAAAATGTTGGCCCATCCAATTGCTGTCGCCGCTGATTTCAAAGGGATAGGCGAATTGCTTGTGACTGAATACGTGCACGAAGAGTTTTCCTTCCGGATTTAACCAGTGGCTGATATTCCGAAGCAACTGCTGCCAGTTGCGCATGTGTTCAAACATTTCAATAGAAACCACCCGATCGAAACGCTGGTCGGTGTGAAAGTCGTTCATATCGGCGGTAATGATCGTCAGGTTTTGCAGGCCTCTTTGACGGATTTGCGATTCGATGAACTTTCGCTGCGAATGAGAGTTGGATACGGACACGATTTTGCTGTGCGGGTATTTTTCGGCCATCCATAAAGACAAAGAACCCCAACCGCAGCCCAGTTCCAGTATTTGAATGCCGTCTTTTAGTTCGGCGCGTTCGCAGTAAAATCCCAGCATGGCTTCTTCTGCCTCGGCCAGCGACCGGCAGCCCCTGGGCCAGTAACTGCCGCTGTATTTGAGATGCGGACCCAGAACTTTTTCAAAATATTGCGGCGGCAATTCGTAATGTTGCTGGTTGGCTTTGCGGATTTGAATCGCAATCGGGCTTTGGCGAAGCAGCTGAATAAATTTCTTTTTTGACTGACGCCGCCATTGCGCATCACCGCGATTTTCCTCTATCAACCGTTTGCGGTCGAGATAGCGAATACCCAGGCGTATCAACCGGTCAGGCAGGATGGCCCGATCGGCGAGATCGATCCATACACTCATCTTTTCTCCTTTTCGGAAACCAGGGCACAAAAGCACTGGTTCGGGCGATATAATCACGATATTCAGGACGTTTCTCCAGAATGGTTTTCTCGGTCAGGGCGATACCGGTTATTTTCAACAGGGTGATTGTGATCACAATTGGGCTGATCACAGTCCAGAGGCTGCCTTGTGTCGCTAGAACTATCAAAAATATGCCCCACCAGATCAACGCTTCACCAAAATAATTCGGATGGCGTGTATAGGCCCACAGACCGCGATCCATCACGCGGCCTAAATTGGCGGGATCGGCCTTGAAGCGTGCCAGCTGGCGATCGCCTACAGCCTCAAAAATAAATCCAATCGTCCAAACAAAAACGCCCAACCCGTCAAGCCAGGTCAGACGGGCAGGCACCGGCGATATCTGACCGAATTGGGTTGCCAGGGCGATAACCCAGAGAAACAGTGCTTGTACCAGAAAAACATTAAACAGACTGACGATCCAGAAACGGTCACCATATTCGCGGCGCCAGGCACCGTAACGCGGGTCCTCGCCCTTACCGTGATTGCGCCGGGTCAGGTAGATGCTCAGACGCAGTCCCCAGACTGTTGTCAGACCCGCCAGCAGCAAGCTGCGCAACCAGTAGCCATCGGATAGGACAAAGGTGATCCACGCAATTACAACGAACCCTATTCCCCAGAGTGAGTCCACAAGGGTGACGTTTTTATAGCCCAAGCTGACGAACCAGCCGGCGGTCATCATGATTGTTACGGTTATCAGGTTCCACATAAGGATTTGCAGCGTTGTGTCCATTTTACCTCTCAATAGATGCATTACAGGGTTGATTCAGATGCGCGCTTACACAATCGACTGAATCCGGACACAGCGGGTCGCTTACCGTCTCACCCTGATTACGGCGCGCAATCGCCGTGCGAATCTGACGGTGAATGTTGCTGTTGATCGGATAGGCCGTAGCAATCCCAAAGGCGATGATGTTACACAGCGACGGTACCCCGGCGTAAAGAACGCGCAGGGTAAAAACCACCGTTTCCGACTGCTCGGCATTCGGTGTGTACCCGACCCAACCCAGGATGGAGAGACCGGCCCCAACACCGATCGCCGCAGCCAGTTTTTTGGCGATCGACCACAAACCGATATATTGTCCTTCGCGCCGGCTGCCGGTCATCAGTTCATCATAATCGATCACATCCGCCTGAATGGCCGACGGCAGTGCCAGGGTTGCCCCGAAACCGATTCCGGAAACAAAAACCAGGATGCCATAGAGCGAGACATCTCCCGCGCCGAGGAAAAACACACCAATAAAAGCCCCTGTATTGATCACCATTGACGTCAACCAGGCCTGCTTTTTGCCGATTTTTTTTGCCAACCACACCCATGCCGGTAGAAAAATTATTCCGGTGACGAAGTAGAGCAGTAAAAAGGCATCGGCCATATTCGACTGCAAAACATATGCAACGTAGTAGAGTATCAACGTCGCCGGCAGATTATTACCGATGGCGCTAATGGTATATGAGATCAGAAGGATAACAAACGGACGGTTGCGGGAAACATACCGTAAACCCTGCAGCAAGCCGGTTACACGCTTTTGATCGGCCGTTGCTGTTTCCCTGATGGCGTAGACGCACCACCAGCATGTGCCGATCAAAAGCGGCGCATACACGACCGCCACCCAGAAAAACTGGGCCCGCTGTCCCTGTGGGTCATCCGCCAAATTGAAAGTCCACTGGATCAGCGCGGGTGAACTTGCGGCGGCCAGTGTGCCGGCGATTAGAAAACCGTCCCGCATGCTGAAAAGTGAGGTGCGGTCGTGGTAGTCATATGTGATTTCAGGGCCGAGGGATTCATAGGGGACCACCACGGCAGTCCAGAACAGAAACAAAGCATATATCCACACCCCAAACCAGATTGAGGCCTGCACAGCGGAGGCATCCGGTGGATTGAATAGCATGAACATGGAGATAGCAACGAATAAGGATCCGATGCCGATATAAGGTCGTCGGCGACCAAACCGGGACATCGTGCGATCTGACATCAAGCCCAGCGCCGGATCGGTAATGGCGTCAAACAAGCGTACACTGAACATCAGTATTCCCAGGATTCCGATGTTTATGCCCACGACATCGGTGTAAAACTTAGGGATGTAAACGTACACCGGTATGCCGACCACAGCCAGAGCAAAGGCCGGTGCGGCGTAGGCGATTTTGTTGTACACGGATATGGGCTTGTTGTCTGTCGAATTCATTATTCTCCCAGAAGCGCCTGTTTGAATTTGCCGTCTATCGGATTTGGTCCCAGCCAGATCGAAAATAGGGCAGCGGCAAAGTCCGCGCCTTCAATCGTTCCCTTAGGTGTACCGTTGAGCGCCAGCACGGTTCCTTTGCCCGGAATATAGGTAAGAGAATATCGATCACCGGGTTTGACATCTTCGTACAACGAGTTGTGGTAAGCGATACGGGCGCGCAGTTTCTCAAATGTTGCCGAACCCACGTTTTGAGCAATGGATCTGTTGGTTACCGGTCCGAAATCCTCACCGGAAATTGCCTGAAAATATTCGACCTCCAGGCGCTTTGGTACATCGGTCAAAGCTTGATCAGCCATTACGCCTTCGGGCAGGTAAAAAGCACCGGCATAGGCCTTGATAAAAACCATGTAACGCAAGGTCCCCGACCCCCTTAGGTTTAGAATAACTTCTTGCGCGTGCAGCTTACTTTCGAATTTCACACCGTCTACAACAGTTGCAGCAGCGGTGGATGCACCGAAGCTTAACAAAAGGGCAATCATGAAATAATATGCTCTGTTTTTTCTGTGCATTGTAAGATCTCCTCTGCGGTGAATAAAGACCGTTAATTTTTAAAATCGTGTTCTATTTTACTATTGCCTGCCCTAAACTGAATTTGATTATTTTCTTCGCCCCCAGACTGCATAAACCGGATCGGCAAGGAGCAGTTCCGGAAAGTATTTATCATAGATCGGCCTCGGATAGCCGCGGATCGACAGCGTCTCCAGATCTGTGTATTTTTCAGACTTTAAAAAATACTCGAGCACCAGGCCCATCCTTTCGAAATCGTGCAGTTCCTCCCAGATTTTTATCACTTTGGGTGGGAACCATCGGTTGGAAAAAGTGACGATGAACAGTCCGTTTGGTTTCAGCACCCTACAAATATCTTCGAAAACGGCAAATGGATTGGTCAGATATTCTATCGAAACCGTGCAAATCGCAGCGTCGAAGGATTCAGCCTCGAAGGGGAGCATTGGTTGCCGATTCAAATCGTGTACCACAAAATGATTCAGACGCTCGTTGGCTTCCATTTCATATCGGTTCAGACCAAGGCCGGTTACGGCTTGCAATTTAATCTGGGGCGTCAGGTGTGACGCCCAGCTGCTCATAAGATCCAGGACAATCATTCCGGGCTGCAGAAGGCCGCTGTAGATTTTCTGGATAAACTCGACGGCCTGGTCGTCCACATGATTTACGAATCTGGGTTTGCGGTAAAACCGATCGTCAGGGCTTTCATCTAACCGATTAAAAGAATGTTTGGAGAAGAAATCGGTTGGCCGATTCTCAATTCGGATTTGCATTCCCGGGCCGGTTGAGATGGTTTCGATCCAATCGATGCAGCTGCCACCGCGCTCCACATTTTTTTCGCGGATGCTGTTGATCGTGGCGGTTAAATTGACGTGTCTTTGTGAAAGGGGATGATTAAAATCGATAGAGATATGGGTATCTCGAATATCCACACATCGGAATGGTTCGGTATTTTGCGGAAATATGCCGCCAATGTTTTTGAGCATACCTTTGGGATAAAATCTGCCACAGCGCGGTTCGACCGCCATACTATCGCGAAAATTTCTTCTAAACTGAGCTGGTTTTATGTCCAGCGCTCTGATTCGATCATTTGGAGATATGATCTTGCCCGGTTTGAATGTAATTTCGACAGCATCCCCTATTTCACGGCTCATGAGTCCCTGCTGAACTTCTTCCGGGAAGATATCGCGCCAGAAGTTTACGTTGCGTCCGAGATAAGAATCCGTGTGCATTGCTGACGGGCTGGTGTAGTGTAATTTGAAATCTATATCTGCCAAGCTGTTGGGACCTGTTTTCATTTTAGACTTACTGTTTGAATCGACTGTGTGTATCATTCGATATCCCTCTATATTTTGACGAAACCCGTTGAATACTATTAACCAAGAAGCGTTGTTAGCTCTATTTTACGCTTATTTAATATCTAAATTAAGTTGTGGGTAAAGATAGTCAATAAGAATAAAATTGGGGTTTATTGGTAGTATAAAACTACCACTATGACAGGGACATCAGGTAGGATCTTAGATTGGTTTTTTTGTTGCTCAGTCCGAGCTTTTTACGGATGTTTTTGCGGTGAAAATCGACGGCATTGGTTGATATGGTCAGGATATCGGCGACTTCTTTGGTGGTTCGCCCGGCCTTGACCATGGACGCAACCTGTATTTCCATGGGTGTGAGCAGCAGGTTCATAGAGGACATTTTTTGTAAAAACGGTGAAATGATGTCATGCAAATGGGTTTCGATGATTTCCAGAAACGCTCGCTGGCGCGTATCAAGGCGTGTTCCGGCGATTTTTTCGATATATGGTGTCACCAACTGCTTGACGTTGGCAACTACCTTTTCCTCCAGTTCATGTTTATCCTCTTCACGCTGACGCAGCAATACCTTCAGAGCGGTATTGGCCTCTTCCAGGCTCTGGGCCTGGAGCATGAGCTCCTGCTCCCTTGCCTTGATGGTTTCCTCGGCCAGTTTCAGGGGCGTGATATTTTCGTGGCTGACGACCACACAGTACGGTTCGGCATTTTTAATGCGTGTGGCGCGCATGTAAAACCACCGCTTTTGAGTGGGAGAGTGGCAGGGATAGTCTATGGTGAACTCTTCGAATTTACCTTCGATTACCGCCCGGATACCCTGGGCGGCTTTGCGCGACAATGCCGATGCCTCGTCTTTACCTGTGGCGGCGTCGCACACCTCCAGGTAATTCACATTGATCGTATCAGGATTGTAGCGGATGTCATTCATCTGCCCAAACCGCCGCCAGGCGTTATTGGTTTCAAGAATAACGCCGAATTTATCCAGTATGGCGATGTGAGCAGATAAGGCGTTGATGATAGTTCTGTCAAATTGACTGATGGATGGTCTCTTCGGAGTTTTTTTTTGATGCGGTTTGCGATCTGATACCATCGGGTCCTCCAAGCTTTTCTGAGATGTATCTTCAGAATCGGGAAAACACCGTCTCGGATTGTTTTTGTGGTTTTCGGTGGCAGAAAAATAATGCAAAGTCTTGCTTGCCCGCCGTGCCAGTCCGAGTATTAAGCTGGCTTTATGGATTTGGGCGTCGGTACTGCTGGAAAAATCTCCAGATGATTTCGGCTGCGTCAAAACCGTGCATGGGATTTTCAGGTTTCAGATTATCTGTAAAATAACGGCCGGGCCAGACGTGTCCATAATCTTTCAGCGTGTACAGCAATACTTGCGCACCTTTCTCACAGTCGTCCCAGGTGTCCAGGCCGACAGCGCCGCCGTTTCGTTTTTCACGCCTCGGCGGGGAAACGCAGCCATTGCCGTTGGCCCAAAATAGGGCCGACTCCTGCGCTGATAGATATTCCCGCTCACCGGGCTTGCCGCCGACCGGACCGCCCAAATAAGGCACCTTTTCATCGCTCCGGCCATGAAATAAGATAACCGGCAGCGGCGTATCCGCTGGCGGCGTCCGCCACAAAGACGCTTCCGGTCCCGGCCTGCCGCCAATGGACCCGGCTAGAGGAGCAATGGCGGCCAGCCTATGGGATCGTTCGGCACCGAACCGATGGGTGAACATCCCGCCGTTGGAGAATCCCACCATGTAAATCCGGCCTTGGTCGACATTTAGAAAACGGCTGACATCGGTGATCACTTCGACGATAAATCCAATATCATCGACATCGTCTGCGGCTGCTTTGCCACAGCAGTGGCCGGCATTTCAGTGCTGGAGCCACCCGAAAATGCCGATGCCGTTGGGATAAATCACGATAAAGCTTTCTTTGTCGCCAAGTTTACTGAATCCGGTCTCCTTTTCGAAGGTTTTCGCAGTGCTGAAGGCGCCATGAATGGCTATCACCAGCGGAGTGGCCACTTCCGGACGATATCCTGACGGTACATGAACCCGGTAACTGCGACGCACGCTGTTATATCGAAT
>Ga0126331_1000331_pt1 | contig 16835 bp, 11 predicted proteins | sample InaspJWI98metaG_FD_96379 | JGI IMG/M metagenome (GOLD analysis project Ga0126331, IMG submission 96379) | Marine gutless worms symbiont microbial communities from Oahu, Hawaii - Inanidrilus sp. 2 OAHU.JWI-98 metaG | ecosystem: Host-associated > Annelida > Digestive system > Unclassified | place... | reverse complement strand
CTCATTGAATTCATTGAGATTATTCATAACAATTACAAATAGTTATGTCTAGACCTTATTTGTCGAGTAATATTAACAGGTTATGTTTGGGTCACGGAGTCTGAAAAACTCCCCGACCCCTCATCTATCTTGTTTTATCGTCCATATCCATTGCCGTAAAGATATTGCTATTGTCAATATCTTATTTCGCCTCAATAATCTTAGCAACGATGTCTGCAAAGTAGATTTTGTGTATGATATCTGATATTGAGCTTTAATTCTAAGGGGACTATTTCAGAGGCAAAAAATAGGCACCGAAAAATACATAATCGCATAACTGCGGAGAAAAAAGATGAAATTTAAGGCTCTGTTTGCATCGGTACTTTTTGTGTTTCTCTTAACTTCCTGCACCACCGTCGACAAACAGAAAGATGGTAAAATACAGGATCGTTCGGATGAAAGGGTGATAACCGCAGCCGGGAAAGCAACCTGGCGTGAAACCCTTGCAGACATTACGTTTGTGTGGGTGCCTGGCGGATGCTTTGACATGGGGCAGACGGATTCAGAAAGAAACGACTTAATCGCAGATGTCAAAGAAGAGAAATATTTGAACCGGTACGGCGATGAAATCCTGGTGCATTCGGTCTGCGTGGACGGATTCTGGATGTCTGAAACCGTAGTGACCTTTGCGCAGTTTCGTAAATTCATAACGGCCAGCGGTTATAGGACGGATGCCGAAAAAGAAGGTTTTTCACGGCAGTGGACCGACGAATGGGTGACAAAAAAAAATTACACCTGGCAAAATGCCGCCCAGGCCGGCAACCCGGACAGTCCGGTGGTGAATGTCTCCTGGCAGGATGCCAAAGCTATGGCGACCTGGTTGAGCAGACAAAACAGTCAGATATTCCGGCTGCCGACCGAGGCGCAGTGGGAATTTGCCTGCCGGGCTGGTAAAAAAACAGTTCGCTTCTGGGGCGATTCACCCCATAACGCCTGCAGCTTTGCCAACCTCGCCGATCAAAGTGCGCGGAAAAAATATAAGGATATCGCGATTCACGACTGCGACGACGGTTATATCGAGACTTCTCCCACCGCGTCTTTCCAGCCCAACGCCTTTGGCCTTTACGATCTGCTGGGCAATGTCTGGGAGTGGTGTGAAGATTGGTATGGGGAGAACTATTACCAGGTGTCACCGGAACAAAATCCCAAGGGACCGGCATCGGGCGACTACCGTGTGATGCGGGGCGGTTTTTGGCTCAGCGGCCCCAATGATGCGCGCTGTGCCAATCGCAGCCGGGAGATTCCTCAGGGGCGGGCGGATATGTATGGATTTCGATTGGTGATGATTCCCAAGTAGGTAAGCGGTGGGATGCAGGATGGAGGCTCTTAAATCGATCAGTAAACCTTCCAACGGGCTAACGGGCACAACGGGCTCAACCGGCTCAACGGGCTGGATGCAGGATGCGAGATGCAGGATGCTCGACGCGGAATGCGGTAATGTTGCGGGATGCGTTGCTGTTTTAAATGGAGCTCACGAAGTAAACGATGCGAACCAATTTTGTCCAGCGCTCGTGATCGGTCTGGATTCGACTCTTATTTTATTGAACAGCGATCGAAGGATAGAACAACCTTACCCAATTCCTTTTACATTTCATGGCTCCCCCCCGCCTTTGATCGATAAATAGTTATAACAGAAAATTTGTCTTGACAACTTTACCAATTTATGCCAAGTTGGTCGCCGATTTGAAACGGTACTTCAATCGTTGCGAGCAACAGGATCGGATAGACAACCATGCTGAATCCCCAATCTCCGCTGCCCTTGTATCATCAGTTGGCGGATATCATTCTTGCGAAAATCCGTTCGGGAGAATACCCGCCCGGAAGCCGCATACCGGCCGAGCATAGCCTTGCCGCGACCTACGGCATCGGGCGGCCGACGGCCAGGCAGGCCATCGACCTGCTGGTCCGCAAGAGCCGGCTTACGAAACGACGCGGCTCCGGCACGTATGTATGCGAGAAGAAAAAAGATGTCGGCCTGTTTTCCCTGGATGGCACCCAGGCATCTTTTTATAAAGAGGGTTTGTCGGTTACGACCCGGATCCTTCAAAAAATGCGCCTGCGGCAAATCCAGAGCGATCCGGAAAACCCTTTTTCAGGCGGCAAAGCCTATTTTTTTTCACGGCTTACGCGTGTAGACCGGATTCCGGTTTTGATCGAAAACATGTTCCTGCATGAAACCCTTTTTAACGGAATCGACGAAATCAGCCTGAGCGGGCGATCTGTTTCCGAGGTCGTGGAAGAACGCTTTTACATGCGCCCCACACGCGGTAGACAAAATTTCAGGATCGGATTTCCGGATGACCGAAAGGCGGTAGAATTGGATATCCCTTTAGCGACCCCGGTGCTGGTCGTCAAACGTTTTCTCGACTTTTCCCAGGCAGAGAATGCATTTTACTCCGAATTATTCTGCCGCACGGATCAGTTCGTTTTTTCACAAATCATAGGAGGTACCGCAGATGGATAGTCGCGGATACTACAAAGGCTTCGGTGGCGCCTATCTTCCCGAAATTCTGGTGGCCACTTTTGACGAACTTGAAGCCACATTTCGTCAGGCAAAGCAAGACCCGGATTTCTGGCAGGAATATGCCGATTTGATGGCGACTTATTCCTGCCGGCCGACACCACTTACGATTGCCCGGAACCTGACCGATTACCTGGGCGGCGCAAAGATCTACATCAAACGCGAAGATTTGAACCACACCGGGGCCCACAAAGCCAACAATGTCATGGGCCAGGGCCTGCTCGTCAAGAAAATGGGCAAAACGCGGGTTATCGCCGAAACCGGCGCGGGCCAGCACGGAGTTGCCACCGCCACGATGGCGGCCAAGTTCGGCTTTGCCTGCACCATTTACATGGGTGAGGTCGACGTCCAGCGGCAGCGCCCCAATGTATTCTGGATGGAGCGTCTGGGGGCTGAAGTGGTTCCGGTCAAAGACGGGACACGCATTTTAAAGGATGCCATCAACGAGGCCTTCCGCGACTGGGTGTCCAATATGGACACGACCCATTACGTGCTGGGCACCGCCTGCGGTCCGCACCCTTTTCCGGAAATGGTTTCCTATTTTCAATCCATCATCGGCATGGAAGCGCGAGAGCAGATACTCGCACGCGAGGAAAAACTTCCGGCAAGGGTCTATGCCTGTGTCGGCGGCGGCTCCAACGCAATGGGCATTTTCAGCGGTTTTCTGGATGATCCGGTTGAACTGGTGGGCGTCGAAGCCGCCGGCCGGGGGCTGGAAACCGGTCGGCACGCAGTCCGGTTGGGTTCTGAAGATGCCAGCATCGGCGTGGCCCAGGGTTACAAAACCTATTTCCTGCAAAACGCCGACGGCCAAATGAAGGAGACGCACAGCATCGCCGCCGGACTGGATTATGTCGGCGTTTCGCCGATCCTGGCGCAATTTAAAGAATCCGGCCGAGCACGGTTTGAATCGGCCACCGACCGGGAGGTGATCGATGCCACGGCATTGACGATTCGCAAGGAAGGATTGATTCCGGCCCTGGAGTCGGCTCACGCCTTTGCCCGTGCATTTGTGGAGGTCAAGACCCTATCCCGCGAAGATGTCATCATCATCAATCAGTCCGGTCGCGGCGACAAGGATATCTTTACCGTGGCCGATGCCTTTGAGGATCCGGCCTGGAAGGAGTTTATCATTGAGAAGGCCAAAGAGTATCAGAGATGACCGGCCCTTCGGACCTTGAGGTGCAGTACTGCCGAGGCAGAACATTGAGGAGCATCCCTTACGGGACTTGAAGCAAAATGCGCATTGTTCAAAGTGAAAAGCGTATGATCCTTTTTTCTGTAAGCCTCAAGCGAGGCCATAAGGCTAAGCGATCCTCAAGTGAAACGCTCCTCAAGCGAAGCGATCATTTCTAAAGTATAAGGCTTTTTCGAACTATAAAACACATAATGACAAAGAGACATCCATCATGCTTGAACAGTATATAAATAATCGGTTGGCGCACAAAGACATCCTTTTGATGACCCACATCGTCATCGGATACCCATCTTTCGAAGATTCGTTTCGAATCGTCACGGCAATGGTCGAGGGCGGGGTCGACATAATGGAGCTGCAGATTCCGTTTTCCGAACCGATTGCCGACGGACCGGTGATTCTGGCGGCCAACCAGAGTTCACTGGCGCATGGGGCGACCGTGCAAAAGTGTTTTGAATTCGTGCAAAAGGTTACGCGGACATTCGACATTCCCTTTCTCTTCATGAGTTATTACAATATCCTGTTCAAATACGGACTCAACCGGTTTATCGACACCATGGCAGCATATGATCTGAAGGGCGCCATCGTTCCGGACCTGCCCCCGGAGGAAGGACAGGATTACTTCAATGCCATGCAGGCTCACAGTCTGGCTCCTATTTTACTGTTCTCACCAACAACTCCTGATTCTCGGATGACATACATCGCCTCCTTCGCAAGGGGTTTTATCTATTGTGTGGCCAGAAAAGGGGTAACCGGTCTGGACACGAATTTTTCAGATCATCTGCAAGCATATCTGAACAGGTGCCGCAAGGTCACCGATCTTCCCCTGGCCCTTGGTTTCGGCGTAAAAAGCCAAACCGACATTGACTTTTTGAAAGGAAAGGTAGATATTGCCGTGATCGGAACCCAGGCCATACGATTGATGGATGAAAAAGGGATTGCAGGTGTCGGCAATTTTATCAAAAACCTGAAATCATAACCCAGTATCGGATTTGCTTCATATGGAAGAAAAGCAGGTTAAACAGAAGAAAAAACGACCATGGCTGTTTTTCTCCGTCTCGGCAATCCTGCTTCTGCTGACGATAGCATTGTCGGTTGAAGTGCCCCAGGATAAGGAAAAAAAGCTGCGGCGCGAGTTTCGCGAAGCCGTAAAAAACAAATTTCCGGAACAGGCGGCGCAAGTGGCCCGGTCTTTCGGGCTGAAAAAAATTGCGGCCGAAGGGGATCAACCACACGGAACCGAGCCGGACGGCCGCACCGTGGTATTGATCCATGGCCTAGACGACCCGGGAAAAGTCTGGATGAACCTTGCCCCGGAACTGGTCGGCAGAAATTATAATGTCTGGACGATGCGATATCCCAACGACCAGCCGATCCACGACTCGGCCCTATTTTTTTTCGATGAAATGCGACAGTTGAGACAGAAAGGGGTGGAAAGGATCGCCATTGTCGGGCACAGTATGGGCGGCCTTGTGTCACGTGAAATGCTGACCGACCCGGAAATATCATATCCCGCAGGCGTGGTAGATAATCGAGTTCCCAGGGTATTGGCACTGGTCATGGTCGGAACCCCCAACCACGGTTCGGAACTGGCGCGCTTTCGCGTATTGGGTGAAATTCGCGAGCAGTGGGTCCATATGACCGCCGGCAGCGGTCACTGGCTCAGGGGAATTCTGGATGGCGCCGGCGAGGCTAAAATCGACCTGCTTCCCGGCAGCCTGTTTCTCGAATCGCTGAATGCCCGCCCTGACCCGGAAGGGGTAAAAATGCTGATCATTGCCGGGATTGCCAGTCCCTGGGGCAAGAATCAAATTGAAAAATTCGTCACAGCGGCACAGGATAAAATACCTGAAGGCGGGCGGGAGAACCTGCGGGAGATCGAAAAATTTCTAACCTCCATGACGGACGGCCTGGGAGACGGGCTGGTTACGGTCGATTCGACCAGACTCGACGGAGTCGCACATCAAACCGTTCGCGGCACCCACCTGTCCATGATTCGCAATATTACTAAAGGCAGCCGGCGCATACCGCCGGCGGTTCCGATTATCGTTGATTACCTCGAGCAGGTGTATGCCGGTGGCTTACAGTAAATATCCATAACCAGAGGACCTAGTTTGGTTCAACCCAGGAAGGGGTATTTTGTGATCGAGTTGATTGCAACCTTCCTCTTGAGCCCGACGACAGAGAAAGAACAGCATCAACACGTTATTCCAATCCAGCCTTCGTAGCCGATGCTGCTTCGGTAAAGTTGGCCATTTCAGTATTCCAGCATCCCTTAGCTTTTGCCCAAGGCTTGCATGGCCATCTTACATTGCCAATCGAATCTACCATGCCTATTTTCAAAAGGAACCTTCACACACCCACACTTAGGCGCTTAATAACTTCATATTGACAATTTGTTGTCGATCTCAGACAGAATGTTATTTTTGCATTGAAAGATGATGTTACGGGTTGCGGGTTGCGTGTTAAAAAAATCATCCTATTGAAATCACATAATGATTGCACATGATTTATTTAACAAAATATATTCGCCATACGAAGTTTGATTATCAACATTTATTCTTTGTGTCTTGTCTTTGTGGCTAATCTTTCCGATTTATCCGGATTAGGTAGAAAAGACAGAGCGACACGCAGCGCCTGCGCTGCGCGAGCAATACCATAAATCTTCAATTTTCAATCTTAAATCTTCAATTCCGGTTCACCCGAATAGGGAGTATATAATGAACGCCAACCAACTGATAAATGAAAAAAGTCCATACCTGCTCCAGCACGCCCATAACCCGGTAAACTGGCATGCCTGGACGGATGAAGTATTTGAAAAGGCCCTGGCCGAGAACAAGCCTGTTTTTCTTTCCATCGGCTATGCGACCTGCCACTGGTGTCACGTAATGGAGAAAGAAACTTTCGAAGATGAAGAAGCTGCCGACTCCCTCAATGACACTTTTGTCTGCATCAAGGTGGATCGCGAAGAGCGTCCGGATATTGACAGCGTATACATGGCAGCCTGTCAAATGATGACCGGCAGCGGCGGATGGCCGCTGACCATCTTCATGACGCCGGACAAAAAGCCTTTTTTTGCGGCCACGTACCTGCCGAAACGCACGCGTTTCGGTCGGGCCGGTGTCATCGAACTGTGCCGGCAGGTTAAAGACATCTGGCACAATCAGAACGAAAAAGTTCAGACATCGGCAACGAACATCGCCGGACACCTGAGCAAGGCCTTTGAGTTTAAATCCGCCGATCAGCCGCAGGTCAGCCTGCTCGACCGGGCTTATTCTCAAATTGAACAGGGATTCGACAGCCGCTTCGGCGGTTTTGAACCCTCTCCCAAATTCCCGACACCCCATCGTCTGCTCTTTCTGCTGCGCTGTTACCATCGCACGGCCAACACCCGCGCCCTGGAAATGGTTGAAAAAACCCTGATTGCTATGCGCCTGGGCGGCATCTGGGACCATGTCGGTTTCGGATTTCACCGCTATTCTACCGACAAGGAATGGCTGCTGCCGCATTTCGAGAAAATGCTCTACGATCAGGCCCTTGTCGCCTTACCCTATCTGGAAGCCTACCAGATCACTCAAAATCCGTTTTACGCGCAGACCGCCCGTGAAATTTTCAGCTATGTATTGCGCGACATGCAGTCCGAACAGGGCGGATTTTTCTCGGCTGAAGATGCCGACAGCGAAGGGGAGGAAGGCAAGTTTTACGTCTGGACCGATGAAGAATTCCGACAGGTGCTGGGTGCAGCCGCCGCCGACTGGGCCCGGGTATTCAATCTTAAAAAAAACGGCAATTTTCACGACGAATCCACCGGCAGGCAAACCGGCGCCAACATTTTGCATCTCAAACGCCGACCGTCCCGGGTGGCGGCCGAAATCGGCATGACCGATGCCGCATTTTCACAGGGCTGGACGGACATCCGGAAAAAACTGTTTCAGGTGCGCAAACAGCGCATCCATCCCCTGAAAGACGACAAGATTCTCACGGACTGGAACGGGCTTATGATTGCCGCCCTGGCCAGAGGCGGACGGGTACTGAACGATGACACGTACAAAAAGGCCGCCATTCAAGCCGCCCGTTTCATCCTGGACACCCTGCACCGGGATGGCCGGCTTTTCCACCGCTTCAGGGAGAGAGAGGTCGCGATCCCCGGACATGCCAGTGACTATGCTTTTTTAATTTTCGGTTTGCTGGAGCTTTACCAGGCAACCTTTAATCCGACATACCTGCAGGATGCGCTCGCCTTGCAGCAGCGGATGATCTCTGATTTCTGGGATGACCAGCAAGGTGGTTTCTTTTCAACCGCCGGCGAAAACCTGGAGCTGCCGGTACGTCCCAAGGAACTGTATGACGGCGCGATCCCTTCGGCCAATTCGGTGACGCTTTTTAACCTCCTGTGTCTGTCCAAATTAACCGGTGATGCCCGATGGGAGGAAAAAGCCCATTATCAGGTGCGCGCATTTGCCGGCTCGCTGCAAACGCAACCGGCGGCATTCACTTTTTTTCTGATGGGATTGGATTTTGCCTTGAACCCGGGCCAGGATGTGGTAATTACGGGTGAGCCCGAAGCTGCGGACACGATGGAACTGCTGTCGGCCCTGAACGTCAATTTTACGCCCAACGGGGTGACCCTGGTCAAATCCAACCACACGGCGCGGCAGTTGGCAAATATCGCCGGCTACACCGACGGTCTGGATCTGATCGAAGGAAGAGCAACGGCGCACATCTGCCGCGGTGCTTCGTGCAAGGAATCGACAAACGATGTGGACGCGATGCTCAGGCAGGTTCTGGGGACTAAAACAGGGAGCAAGGGAGAAAAAATCGATGAAGGATAACAGGGGATTGTACTATTATCCCAATCCGCTGAACAAAAAATTCCGGATGTACGTTCGTGAAGCGGATGGAGATATCTGTTTCAGAATGTGGAGCGCCGATGATCCGGCCCTGTGGGCGGAGCATGAATGGGTTCCTTACGGGGCGATCAAAAAGGCGACCGAAATATATGACGGAAAAACCATTGATCCCGGGCAGGCATATGATATAGAGATTGCACAAGCTTTGCTCAAGGAAAAAAGACGCTCATAATGGAAATCAAAGCCGTGACAAAAAGACGCGACCGTGGCCGAAATTAAACCTCTCAGGGCGTGGCGTTACAATACAACGCTGTCCCAAAAAATCGATAAACTGACTTCACCGCTGTTTGATGTGGTTTCCGAAAAGCAGCGTTTTGCGCTGTATGATTATCCTTACAACAGCATTCATCTTTCGGTGCCGATCGGAGAGCGACCGGCCGAAAATGCGCTCCGGATTCTGAGACAATGGAAAAAAGATGGCGTTATCGTTCAGGACCCGGTGCCGAGCATCTACGTCTACTACCAGTATTTCACACTACCCGGACATGTTCAGGAATTCTGCCGCAAGGGATTCATCTGCAACATCCGCCTTTACGAATGGGATGACAACGTCATCCTGAGGCATGAGAATACCATGCCCAAATCGGTCAACGATCGCAGCAGCCTGCTGGCCAAAACCGAGCTCAACGTCAGCGCCACCCACGGCTTATTCTTCGATGATTCCTTCGAACTCGAACCCTATATGGACCGAAGCATGCAGCACCCGGTTTATCACACCGAAGATTACCAGGGTGTCAGAGACGTTTTGAGCGTGATCCAGGATAAAGACATCATCAATCGATTCGTGGCCAAAATGAAAGACAAGCGCGTCATTCTGGCCGATGGTCACCATCGGTATGCCGGCGCTCTGGATTTTCGCAAGGCTATGATGACCGACAACCCCCACCACAACGGGGACGAAGAATATAATTTTCACCTGATGTATCTTACCAACACCGAGTCGGATGATTTGCGAATTCTACCCACCCATCGCTTGATCAAAGGGCTTGATAATTTTAATGAATCCGCCATCCTGGACAAAATGCACCAAAATTTTACGGTCGAACCGCTGACTAACGCCTGTGATATAGATGCCGTTATTCTGGGCCGGAAGTGGACCTTCGGTGTATTATTCAAGGAAAATGCCTATCGAATCCGGCTAAAACCGGAAGTGTTTGCCTCCATGCGCTGGAATCTGCCGGCCCAAATTAAAAACCTGGACCTGACGGTGATGCATTATTTTATCATTGAAGATATTTTAGGAATACCGGGGGCACTGCAGAACAAATCCGAGTGTATCGAGTACCAGCGCAATTTTCCCGAGTGCCTGTCCAGGGTCGTCAAATCGGAGGCCCAAATGGCTCTGATCACCAGAAACATTTCAATTAATGACGTTAAAACAGTATGCCACAGCGGATGTACCATGCCGACAAAATCCACTTTTTTTTATCCCAAGGTCGTATGCGGTTTTGTCTTCGGGTCGATCAGGGAAGGGGAAAATTAAAACGCGCATGATACCCTGCCGCGGCGGGATTCACTTAAAACTTTCAATTTCAGTCACTTCTAAGTTTTGTTGCGGCCGGCTTTAACGTATCGGTAATTCAATCGTAAATACCGCCCCGCCGGTGGGAGAATTTCCGGCCACAATAGTTCCGTTGTACTCCTCGACAATGCCGTGGCAGATGGACAGGCCGACACCCATACCCAGTTTCTTCTTGCTGGTATAAAATGGATCAAAAATGTATTCTAGATCTTCTTCGGATATTCCCGGTCCGTTGTCGGCCACTTCAATCACCACGCGGTCGTCTTGCCGATAGGTCGTAAAAGTTATTTCCCGGCCTTTGCTGTCGGAGCTGTTCCAGCGGTCGCTGTGCCTGATTGCGGTCATTGCCTCCACGGCATTGTTGACCAGGTTCATTATGACCTGGCTGATCTGGCGGGGTGTCGCAATGATGCCCGGAATCTGCTCTGAGAGAAATAAGAGGGTGCGAACCTTGTTTTTTTTCAGGGTGCTTCGCACCAGTGCCAGCGTATTTTCAATGACCCGGTTAACGTCAACCGTTTGCAAAAGATGCTTGCCGGGCCGGTTCAGGTCGAGAAGATTTCTGACTGTGCGGGCGATGCTGTCAAAAGCGCCTTCCAGCAGGGTCAAGTTTTTCAAGAGCCTCTGATCCGTGGCATGGGATTTCTTCATAACGTCGATCAATCCGATAACGCCTTGCAGCGGAGAATTGATTTCATGGGCGATCGAAGCCGCCAGCTGCCCGGTGGCCGCCAGTCGTTCAGATCGAATAAGCTGTTCGCGCAGGATTTTTATTCTGGTAATTTCCCGATCATGAATCAGCACCCCTTCGAAGTTGCCGAACGAATCCGTAAAAGGGGTACATTTGCACCAGACATCGGAGATCGTTCCGTCGCTGCGCACGATTTGTATTTCTTCGTCGGCGCTTTTCAGCTGCCTGAAACCCTCGAATCTTTTCCTGAATAAGGGAATAAATGCCGGTGCAACAAAATCAAAAAAGTGTCTGCCGATCATTTCTGAAGCAGAATAGCCGTACAGTTTTTCGGACCCTTGACTCGCATCGATGACATTTCCTTCCGGGTCGAGAACAAGTACGCCGTCCTGGGCCGAATTGAACAGCATCCGGTATTTTCTTTCGCTGCGGCGCAATGCCTCCTCGGTCTGCTGATGCTCCTTGATTTTTTGTCCCAGCGCCTCATTGACCTTTGTGAGGTCATGCGTGCGTTTCTCAACCAGACTCTCCAGTTCGGAGCGGGTCCGGCGCAGTGCACTTTCAGCCTGCTTCCGCTCGGTATCATTGCGCACGAAGCACAGGACGGATTTCTTGCCTTGCCAGTCAACGGTTACTGCATTGACCTGGCCCCAATCGATTCTGCCGGTTTTGTGTACCACCCTGAAGGAATAGGTGCTGGAAAACTCCTCCCCCCGGAGCCTTCTCAAATGGCGGTCCATAACCATTTCCCGATCCTCGGGATGAACAAGATCGATAAACGGCATTTTTGGCAACTCATCTGCTGTATAGCCGGTTAATTCCGATGTTCTATGATTCATGAATTTTATCATGCCATCCTGTAGGATCAGGATGGCATCATTGGCATTCTCGACGAGTTGCCTATATTTTTTCTCACTTTCGCGCAGCTTGACTTCCAGGCAGGCCATCTTTGCTACGCTATCCTGCAAGTCCCTGACACTGTCTGCCAATTCTTGGTAAGTCGGTTTTTCGGCCATCATATGACTCCCGGCGCGATGAACCTCCCCGCGGCCGGCCACGGGCCATGAATGATACAATCTATCCTAACGCAGCCAGACGGGATGCATCTGCTTATAAAATGTCCAGAGGAGATGCATCGGCTTATAATATGTCCAGAGGAGATACATCGGCTTGCGAAACTATGAATATATTATCGAGCGAGAAATTAAACTGTATTTTGGCCAATCTAAAACAGGAATCACCACTGGGTAGCGGTTGCAATTTAGTACGATACGTTTTACATCATAGCCTGAAAAATAGTTCAAGTAAAAATGAGCTGAATCCATGAGTGTCGAAAAGCTGAACATTACCATAAAAAACAGTCTTCGGCTGACATCAGTTCCGCTGCAGCTGCGGGAAAACCTGATCCAAAGGCTCAAATTTCCGAACCCCAAATATATCGAAAATTCAAGAATGGGCCGCTGGAACCGCGGCGTTCCCCGGGAGCTGCGTTTTTACCACAAGATCCGGGGGGGCGGGCTCGTTATCCCTCGGGGGTACATACGGCATCTTGTCGATCTGTGCCGCTGTGATGGAATTAAATATGATATTGACGATCGCAGGCGAAATCTGCCGCAGGTGAATTTCTCGTTTCACGGGAACCTGCGACCCTTCCAGCAGCGCGCAGTCGATCACATGCTTTCCAAAGAATTCGGCACGTTGAGCTCTCCTACCGGTTCGGGCAAAACGATTATGGCATTGTATATCGTGGCCCCGGCGCCGACAACCGGCATTGATCGTGGTCCACACCCGTGACCTGGCCCATCAATGGATCGAGCGTATCGAAGATTTTTTGAACATTCCGGCTGAAGAGATCGGCTTTATCGGCGGCGGGGAAAAAAATGTCGGCGACCGCATTACGGTCGCCCTGGTGCAATCCCTGTATAAATGTGCGGATGAGGTCGCATTGCAAATCGGTCATCTCATCGTTGATGAATGCCACCGCGCGCCCAGTCGTACGTTCACGGAAGCGGTCACGGAATTTGATTCAAGGTTTATGCTGGGCTTGTCGGCCACGCCTTACCGCAGAGACAGACTTTCCCGCTTAATATTCTGGCATCTCGGGGATGTGCATCATCGGGTGGACAAAAACCATTTGATCAAAACCGGCAATGTCCTGCCGGCCGAAGTCATCTTCCGCAAAACGGATTTTAAACCGTATAATGATCCGGTGAATGCATACAGCAAAATGCTCACCGAACTCGCTGCCAACGATGAAAGAAACCGGCTGATTGCATCGGACGTGGTAAATGAGGTAGACAACCATCCAGGAGTCTGCCTGGTTTTGTCGGACCGGAAAAAACACTGTGAATCTTTGCAGGCCATTTTGAAGTTCAAGCACCGTATACCGTCCGAGGTCCTCACCGGAGATTTAAGTATCGGTCGACGACAGGAAATAATAAATCGCATCCAGCAGGGACAGGTCAAAGTACTGATTGCCACAGGTCAACTGATCGGGGAAGGTTTTGATTGCAAAGATCTGACAACCCTTTTTCTGTCAACACCGGTACGTTTCAGCAGGCGTGTCGTTCAATACCTGGGCAGAATCCTTCGGCCGGCACCGGGCAAAGACCGCGCTCGGGTGTTTGACTATGTCGACGTTCATGTGCCGCCGCTGATGAAGGCTGCAAGAGCCAGAAAGAAAATCTACGGCGTCTGACAAAAATACTTTAATCGAACCCAGAAATCCTGGTCCTCTGGGGAGAAATCAAAGTTTGGACCTGCCGCGGCGTCCTGTCGGGTCGTTTTGTACCGTCGCAGCTCGCAGAGCGAAGTCGGAAGTTCGCAGAGCGAAGCCTGAAGCCTGGCAAAGCCGGGTCCTCTGGGACCGTATTCTTTACTTTTTTTATTCCATATATTCATCAGACATCGGAAAACGACCACGAAACCTGAAGATAATCGTTTATTTCTCGCATCCCGATGGAAATGTATTACCTTTATTCGATGAGATTGTGAAATTTCAACCGGGTATTACTAGCAAAACTCCGCCTCAAACCGACGAGCCGTTCGGCCTTGTCATTCGTCCCTGTCATTCGACCCTGAGGTCCTCGAAGGGAGGTCCTCGAAGGGAGGCTCTCGACAGGCTGGCGGTGTAAATACCCGATTGCTTGAGGCGAGTCCCGCCATGCGGCGGGACTGGATGCTTGATGCTAGATTCTGGATAAATCAAAAATAATCCTCTTAAATCCAGTATCTCTCCGAGACGTAGGCTCTACCCGCCGGCCTGGAAGCCCTACGGGCTAGAAGCGGAGCCGGATGCCAGAGACCAGCATCAAGTACTATTTCACACATGGCACCATGTTTGATACAAAAACTTGACTTATAAAGACACCTAAATTCTAAGGAGCAACCAATGGCTGACAAAGACAAAAGCCAAGGGGAATCAGACCATCCATTTGTAAGGGTAAGCGCGGTCGATCCGACAATACTTTCCGAAGAGTGCTACATGGTCCGCAAGAGTGAGCCCTGCACGATCGTGATTTTCGGTGCAAGCGGCGATTTGACCGCAAGAAAATTGATGCCGGCCCTGTTCAATCTCTATAAGAACGATGGACTGCCCGACTCTTTTTCAATTGTTGGATGTGGGCGCACACCCCTGGACAATCAGGGATTCAGGAAGCAGCTCGAAAGTGGATTCATACCGAAAGACAGTGCTGATCGCGAAAGGTGGCAGATCTTTGCTAAGTCGCTGTATTATATCCCGATCGCATATGATGATCTGTCCTCTTTTTCCCATCTGGCTGAAATTCTCAAGGAGGTCGACCAAACGCATCAGACCCGGGGGAACCGGATTTTTTACCTGGCGCTGCCGCCGACACTTTATAAACCGGTGGCACGCATGATCGGTCAGGCCGGGTTAGGCCGGGAAAACGTCGACGGCAACGGCTGGTCAAGAATTGTTGTTGAAAAACCCTTTGGCAGGGACCTGGAGACGGCAATCGATCTGGACAGCGGAATTCACGAATATTTTCAGGAGCACCAGGTTTTTCGTATCGATCATTATCTGGCTAAGGAAACCGTTCAAAATGTTCTGATGTTCCGGTTTGCCAACGCCATTTTTGAGCCGGTTTGGAACCGCCGCTACATCGACTATGTCGACATTACCGCCACCGAAACACTGGGGGTGGAGCATCGGGCCGGGTATTACGAGCAGGCCGGCATCCTGCGCGATATGTTCCAGAACCACATGATGCAGCTTCTGGCACTCATCGCCATGGAACCGCCTTCTGTGTTTCAGGCTGATCGGGTGCGTGATGAACGCGTAAAATTGTTCCGGTCCCTGCGTCCGTTTTCGGCTGCAAACCGTCGGGAAAACCTTATTTTGGGCCAGTATGCTGCGGGGGTTATCGACGGCGGATCAGTTCCGGCATATCGTGAGGAGCCCGGCGTGGCCAGCGATTCGCTGACGCCGACTTACGCCAAAATGAGAGTATTTGTGGACAACTGGCGCTGGCAGGGCGTGCCTTTTTTCCTGACCTCGGGAAAACGATTAGCGCAAAAAATTTCCCAGATAGCGATCCAGTTCAAGGAAGTCCCGCATTCCATGTTCCGTTCGGTTCTGGGGGAATCCATCACCGCCAACCGACTGATTATGGGGATATATCCCGAAGAAAAAATTACGCTGACGTTTCAGACGAAAAATCCGGGAGCCCGGGTCTGCCTGCGTTCGGTGACGATGAATTTTCACTACCACCAGCAGGGATTTGGTTCACTCCTGGATGCCTATGAAAAGGTGCTCCTGGACTGCATGCTGGGTGATCAGATGCTTTTCTGGCGTCAGGATGCCGTTGAACTCTGTTGGTCCTTTTTAACTCCGATCCTTTCCGGATGTGAAGAATGCGGTGACCAGGCTCAACTGATACATCCATACGAATCCGGCAGCTGGGGACCAAAAGAGACCGAGGCGCTGGCTGTTGAAGGGTAGAATTAAAGTTTAGATTGAGCCCGGAGTCGGGACGGCTCACCCTGAGAGCTGGAGAGAAATGTTGCGGGTTAAGGGTTGCGAGTTGCGGGTTGATAGGTGTTTGTATCGAGCTATGTGATCATCATTGATTCCCAACCCGAATAAGCCGGAATTGAAGATTTATGGATTGTAAAGAGATTGTTGCTTGTTAAGGGTTGCGGGTCTTCAATAGGATGGTTTCCTTTTTTAACACGCAACTCGCAACCCGCAACATTTCAATAAAATAACAAAGAACACATGTGTGATGGACCAAAAAAGAAAAATCATAGTCGCCGATGATTCCGATCGACTGGCCGTTAAGGGCGCTGAACTGTTCTGTGAAACCGCCCGGGCAGCGATCGGCACAACCGGCCGGTTTAGGGCAGCAATTTCAGGGGGATCCACACCCCGCGCCATGAACCGTTTGCTGAGTCGAGACCCGTATGTTTCGCGGATCGCATGGCGGAAAACACATCTGTTCTGGGTGGATGAACGCATGGTGCCCGCCGACGATCCGGCCAGCAATTTCGGAGCGGCCAGGCGGGATTTACTTGAAGCCGTGCCGCTGCCGCCGGAAAACATTCATCCAATGACTTCAGATAAGTCACCAACTGAGGCTGCGGCCGATTATCAAAAAGATCTGGAGAATTCATTCCGGATCGAAAAAGGAAGCCTGCCGGTCTTTGATCTGATTTTTCTCGGCATCGGCCAGGATGGTCACACGGCTTCTATTTTCCCCGGTGACCGAACAGCACTGAAGACTGATTGGTGGGTGGTAGCGGTCAAGGGCGGCAATCCTGATGTGCATCGGCTGACGTTAACCCGTCCGGTTTTGAACAATGCCGGAACTGCGGTTTTTCTCATTTCCGGTAAAAATAAGGCAGGGGTGGTCAAAACACTGCTGGCGCCCGAACCCACCCAGCTCCCGGCCCGAAAAATCAAACCGGTTCACGGTGAACTGACCTGGCTGCTGGAT
>Ga0126331_1000330_pt1 | contig 16835 bp, 18 predicted proteins | sample InaspJWI98metaG_FD_96379 | JGI IMG/M metagenome (GOLD analysis project Ga0126331, IMG submission 96379) | Marine gutless worms symbiont microbial communities from Oahu, Hawaii - Inanidrilus sp. 2 OAHU.JWI-98 metaG | ecosystem: Host-associated > Annelida > Digestive system > Unclassified | place... | reverse complement strand
TCGTCCCTGACGCCTCCAAGAAGGAGCTACAAGCGGGATCTTGGGTCAGGTAGCCCTGGAAGCATCATCCACGCGGACGGCTGGAGAGGCTACAATGGGCTGGTGGACATGGGCTACAAAAAGCATTGAGCGCATTGCGGACGCAGGGGAGTTACTTGAGCCGGGCCACCTGGGTGAGCACATTGTGCTCCACCTGTGCCAGCAGGGATGCCTCGGCGCTCGCTATGCGTTTTCGAACCAGCGGATCAGGGCGGGGTCGCGCTTGCTCCGGTTGCCGTTCAAAGCCGCGACCGCAAAACAATGGGTGTGACCGCAGACGATGGCGTGCTCGACGCGCAGGATATCGACCGCACAGGTCATCGAGGCCTCCTCCGAAGAACCGGTACCGGGCCTCGGTACGAAGTTGCCCGCATTGCGGAGCATGAAGAGCTGACCGACGCCTGAGCTCGTCGTGAGATGAGGGTCCACTCGGGAATCGCTGCAGGTCAGCATGGCGATCTTCGGTGACTGTCCACGCGCGACAGCTTCAGGATCCCACGGAAGATTGTCTGCATATTGTTCGCGAAATCTTGCGATTCCGCGCACGGATTCATCGTGCATCTGTGGATTCCTCTTTTTTGGGGTTTCCACGTTCCTTGTCCAAACCTAGCGAGGCTTTGCCTCAGACTGACGAGGCATGAGTCGCGGTTGACAAGAACCACGAATGGACACAAATATTCTAGGTAGTTCTTAACGTGTAGTGATGAACTCTCTGGTGAACCTTTTTCTTCTTCGATGGGATCATCACACGACCACTACATATTAAGCACTACCAGAAATTCAGGAACGACAAGAATCCTGTAAATCCTGTCCGATTGGGGTTTCGCGACGAAGCTTGAGTTGGAGATGGATCGAGTTTTGCGTGCACTGCACAAAAAATTCAGGCCTCGGGGGTCTGAGGCGAGGCCCTGTTAGTTATGAGCTCCGCCCACTCCTGCATCATCTGAATCCGCTGGGCGAACAGATTCCCGCGTCGGTACGCGGCCTCGATCTTGCTCTCGATGACATGGGCCAGCGCCATCTCCGCCACGTCGCGCGGAAAGCTTGAAACCTCGCTGCTCCAATCCCGGAAGTTGGAACGGAAACCGTGCGGTACATAGTCGCCACGGGTGCCACCGACACCGTGACCCATCCCACGCATCAGTTGCAACAAGGCCATGTTGGCGAGTGGCCTACCCTGCCTCATGCCGGGGAACAGGTAGGGGTTGCCGTGAACCCGCGGCAGGGCCTCCAGAACGGCCAGAGCCGCATCCGACAGCGGAACCCAATTTCATCACTTCCTGATTTCATCCGGGAGGCGGGAACGGTCCAAGTGCGGGCTTCCCGGTCGATTTCTTCCCATCGGGCCTGTAGGACCTCACTGGTCAGGGTGGCGGTCAGGATCAGGAATTGCAGCGCCAGGGAGGACAAATTGCCATCGGCGCGTAGCTCAGTCATGAACGCAGGCAGGTCGGCATAGGGCATGGCCGGATGATGTACGGGTTTTTTGATCCTGGTGGGACCGGGCAGAAACCGGTCCAGAAGTCCCCGCCAGCGGGCGGGATTGCTTTGGTCCTGGTGGCTATGCGCTGCTGCGAAGTCCAGGATGTTCTCGATGCACCTCTGTAGCCGCTTGGCGGTCTCGATCTTGCTGGTCCGCTGGTGCAGATAGGCTCGAGGATGCTCAGCATGTCCTCCGTGCCGATGGCGTCTACCGGCTTGGCACCGATGATGGGGCGGGCGTAAGTCTTGAGGGTGCTCACCTACTGACGGGCGTGCTCGGCGTTCCCCCAGCCGCGCCGGTGCGCCCGGATGTACCGGGCGGCGCAAGTGGTGAAGGTGGGCATCTTCTCCGCTTTGGCCTTTTCGGTTTCCCGGACCTCGATGGGGTCGATACCGGACTTCGCCTGCTCTCGATATTTTGCGGCCTGGCCGCGCGCCTCGGCAAGACCCACGTCCGGGTAGCCGCCCAACCCCATCTCTCGGCGCTTGCCGTCGACGGTGAAGCGTAGGAACCATTTCCGGGTGCCGGTCTTGGAAATGGCGAGCCACAACCCGCCGCCGTCGTTATACTTACCTGGGCCAACAGTCAGCACTTGTCGCGCCTTGAGCTTGCCAGGTGTGTGCTTGCCCATTTAGTTTTTAGACAATCTCTAAGGTGCTTTGCGGTGACGGCGCGGTATCCGCCCGCGCCAGGCTGCACTGGCATCAAATGGGGCACCAAAAGACTTTGGAATACTGTTGGGGACCATGATGGATCACTAGTGTTCGGGATATTAATTGAATAAATTCAGATGGTTATTTGTTTCGAGATTGCTTAGATCGTAGTCCACATCGATAAGCATCTGATTCAGCAATATTTTTTCGCACATAGTCGAGCTCAAAATCTGTAAAATTGTATGGAGACCTGCGTCAAGTGGGGCGCTTTTGGAGGGTATCTCCATGATTCTTGGAGCGGGATCTTTTCAAAACCTACAAATCGATTCAAGTCGACGACATCCTAAAATTGGCAGCTTTGTTTTATCTTACAAGTGGTTGCAAGATGGAAGAACCAGTTTCCCCGGACGCTAGTGATGATGGATAGGAGTTTCGACCCGTCCCTGACACTACCCAGATCCAAGGGTACTGAGCTAATCCTCAATCACGGTGTGTCTCGCTCGGCGCAAGCGCTGATCTTGCTGTCTAAAAGTCTGGATGCAGTGATCATCGGCTTAGTGCTGGTCGGAGCGGTCACTATGTACCGGACCGGTTGGGATCTGAGATACGGCATGGCGGTATTGGTTGCCGTGATCGTGTTTCTTCCAGTCGCCGAGGTCACAGGCCTCTACCGACCGTGGCGTAGCGAGACGCTCACGCGCCAGTTCTTCTAGATCCTCTTCGTGTGGTCGGTAGCCTTTTTCGTCCTCTTGTTGTCGGCATACGCCTTCAAAACGAGCAACTTTTATTCGTGCATCACTATCAGTGTTTGGCTAGTGACTACGCCGTTTTTTTAAGTGGTTGGTGCGTTATCGGAAAGGCCATCTTTTCCTACTTGGTCACGAGGGGAAAGAACAGGCGCAACGCCCTCATTTGGGGCACCTCGGGTCTCGGCGAACAACTCGCCTGCACCATCGAGCAGTCACCCTGGTTGGGTCTCGACCTCGTTGCTCACCTCAGGGATGAAGAAGTCGACTGCCTGCCGGGTAATGTCTCGGAACGAGCGGCAAAGGATGTTAGCCAGGTCGAACGCATCGTGTGCCAGGCACAACGAGGCGAGTTCGACATCCTCTACATCGCCTTGCCGACCACTGCCCGCTCGAAGATTAACGGGATCATCGAACGCCTTTCAGACAGCACGGTTTCAGTCTACGTGGTGCCGGATTATTTCACCACCAGCCTCTCCCAAAGTAGGTGCTCCAGCCTGGAGGGCATCCCACTCGTCAGCATCTACGATACCCCTTTCTGGGGCGTCGATGGCTGGGTCAAGCGCGCGGAAGACCTCATCCTCGCCAGTCTCATCCTGCTCGTCGTTGCCGTCCCGATGCTGATCATTGCCACCGCCGTCAAGTTCACCTCTCCCGGACCCGTGCTCTTCAGGCAGCGCCGCTACGGCATTTACGGAAGAGAGATCAGCGTCCGGAAGTTCCGTACCATGCACGTCTGCGAGGATGGAGAAGAGGTACCGCAGGCCGGAAAAAACGATTCCCGGGTAACCAGACTCGGTGCTTTCCTGCGCCGCACCTCCCTGGATGAGCTACCCCAGTTCATCAATGTGCTGCTCGGTCACATGTCCATCGTTGGTCCCCGCCCCCATGCGGTTGCCCACAATGAGCTTTACCGCAAGAAGATCAAAGGCTACATGTTGCGGCACAAGGTGCGACCCGGCATCACCGGGTGGGCACAGATCAACGGCTGGCGCGGTGAAACCGATAGCCTTTACAAGATGGAGAAACGAGTAGAACATGACCTCTGGTACATCCGCAACTGGTCACTGTGGCTGGACCTCAAGATCGTGTTCCTGAGCCTGCTGCGTGGGTTCACCGGCAAGGCCGTCTACTGATGCTAATTGGATTGAGTATAGGAATAGGGAATGACACGACCCAGCCCGGCAGCGACAAGGTATCTGCGGGTCCTCATGGTGATCGGCACCCGTCCCGAGGCGATAAAAATGGCGCCTGTGATTCGCGCACTGGCAGCAGAGGAGACAATCTCCAGCCGCGTCTGTGTCACGGCCCAACATCGTCAGATGCTCGATCAGGTGCTCCAGCTCTTTGCCATCCGCCCGGATTACGATCTCGACCTCATGCAGCCCAATCAAGACCTCACCGACCTTACGGCCGAGATGCTGATCGGTCTGCGCCCAGTCCTGCAAGACTGCACCCCCGATCTCGTCCTGGTGCAGGGTGACACCACCACTACCTGGGCCGCGGCCCTGGTTGCCTACTATCAGCGCATTCCTGTGGGCCATGTGGAAACCGGACTGCGCACCGACAATATCTACGCCCCCTGGCCCGAAGAGATGAACCGACGCCTCACCGCCAGTCTGGCCGAACTGCACTTTGCGCCCACCGAACGCGCACGCCTTAATCTGCTGCGCGAAGGGGTAAAGGACACCAGCATTACCGTCACCGGAAACACCGTCATCGACGCCCTGCTGGACGTGGTACAGAGGTTGCGGACTGATTCCACGCTCCGGAATCAAGTAGAGGCTCCATTCGACTTTCTCGATCCCGCTCGCCGACTCATCCTGGTTACGGGTCATCGGCGGGAAAACTTCGGCGCCGGCCTCGAGCGCATCTGCCGGGCCCTGGCCACCCTGGCCCGGAGACCCGACGTCCAGATCCTCTATCCGGTTCACCTCAATCCCAACGTACAGGATCCCGTCCGACGCCTGCTGAGCGGAACGGACAATATCCACCTCATCGCGCCCTTGGACTATCTTTCATTCGTCGCCCTCATGGACCGTGCGTATCTCCTGCTCACGGATTCGGGCGGAATCCAGGAAGAAGCCACCGCCCTCGACAAACCGGTCCTGGTCATGCGTGATGCGACCGAGCGTCCCGAGGCCATTAAAGCTGGCATTGCCCGCCTGGTCGGCACCGATACTACCACCATCGTGGCCGAAGCTACCAAGCTACTCGACGACAAACAGGCCTATCGCGCTATGCTTGGTGTCCACAACCCATACGGTGATGGGCATGCTGCGGCCCGCATCGCAGCCACCCTGAGGGCCCGCTATGCGTAACTCACGAGGCCGCAAGATCTGCGTTATGGGACTCGGCCATATCGGCCTGCCCACTGCTGGTCTCCTGGTCAGCAAGGGTTTCCAGGTTCACGGGGTCGACGTCAACCCCGCGGTAGTCGAGACCATCAACGCCGGGCGTATCCACATTCATGAACCCGATCTCGGGGGCCTGGTCGAATCCGCGGTGCGAAGCGGGCGCCTCAAGGCCACTACTCGACCCGCCGCGGCGGACATCTTCATCCTCGCCATCCCCACGCCGTTCAAGGAGGGCCATGAGCCTGACCTGGCGTTCGTGGAGGCCGCCACCCGTACCATCGCTCCCCGTCTAGTGCCGGGTAACCTGGTGATCCTGGAGTCCACCAGTCCCGTCGGTACCACCAAGCAGGTCGCCCGCTGGCTGGTGGAAGAGAGCCCGGAGCTCACCATCGCCGGCCATACCGAGCACCGGGCCAAGTCCGAGGGGACCATCCGGATCGCTCATTGCCCCGAGCGCGCCCTGCCCGGACGCATCATCCACGAGCTGGTCGCCAACGATCGCATCGTCGGCGGTATCGATGAAGTATCTGCCGCCGCCGCGGCGGATTTCTACCGTGAGTTCATCGCCGGCAAGATCCTTATCACCGACAGCCGTACTGCCGAGCTGGCCAAGCTCGCTGAGAACACCTTTCGCGATGTCAACATCGCTCTGGCCAATGAACTGTCCCGGATCTGCGACCAGCTGGACGTCGACGTCTGGAAGCTGATCCGACTGGCCAACCACCATCCCCGCGTCGAGATCCTAAACCCTGGTCCCGGCGTCGGCGGACACTGTATCGCCGTCGACCCTTGGTTCATTATCCACTCCGCGCCGGAGCAGAGCCGACTCATCCAAGCCGCCCGCGAGGTCAACACCGACCAGCCAGAGACGGTGGTCACCAAGGTGCGCACTGAGATCGCCCGCATCCGACACCCAACCATCGCCTGCTTCGGCCTCGCCTACAAAGCGGACATCGACGACCTGAGCGAAAGCCCGGCCGTTGAGGTTGTGCTGCGCCTGGCTCGGGAAGGGAGCGGACACATCCTGTCCGTTGAGCCCCACATCGAGACATTGCCGACACCATTGGCCGACGCCGGCGTCCGGCTTTGCGGTGCACAGGAGGCATTGGCGGAGGCAGACATCGTGCTCGGGCTCGTCCCGCACACGGCATTCCGGAAGATATCCCGACAGGCATTGCAGGAAAAAATCGTGATTGATACTTGTGGGTTGTGGCGGTAGTAGTGATAAAGAAAGTGGTAGTGGTAGTGCTTAATATGTAGTGGTCGTGTGATGATCCCATCGAAGAAGAAAAAGGTTCACCAGAGAGTTCATCACTACACGTTAAGCACTACCATAAAACGAATCAAACAATAAATTCAATTCGGGTATTATTGACAGAGGTACGAATAGATGTACGTTGTAACGGGTGGTGCCGGATTCATCGGAAGCAATCTGGTCAAGACACTTAACGATCTGGGCGAAACCGATATTTTCGTGGTCGACAACCTCACAAATGGCAAGAAGATGCACAATCTTGCCGATCTGAAGATCTCTGATTATATGGATCGGCTCGATTTCATGAATCGTATTTCTGCCGGCGCAAAATTCCACCAGGTGTCGGCAATTTTCCACCTCGGTGCGACATCGGTCACGACGGAATGGGATGGTCGTTTCTTCATGAAAAACAACTACGAATACTCAAAATCGCTGTTGCACTGGTGTCTTGATCACCGCATCGCTTATCTTTACGCTTCTTCCGCAGCAGTCTACGGAACCGGCCCCGGCTTCAAAGAAACACCTGCCCATGAGAATCCCATCAACATGTACGCCTATTCGAAGTTTTTGTTCGACCAATATGTCCGTCGCCAACAAAGGATGAAGGATGGATTTCCCAGCCAAGTTATCGGGTTGCGCTATTTTAATGTATATGGACCGCGAGAGCAGCACAAAGGCTCGATGGCAAGCACCGCCTTTCATTTCAATAACCAGATCAAGGAAACCGGAAAGGCTCGGCTTTTTTCCGCCCATGACAGCTATGACGCCGGTGAGCATCGGCGCGACTTCGTCTCTGTCGATGACTGCGTTAAAGTCAATCTCTGGTTTCTTGGGAACGGTAAGTCAGGTATTTATAACGTTGGTACAGGGAGTTCCGAGACATTCAACGAGATGGCGACAGCCGTAATTAATTGGCATCGGAATAAAGGCTTGGATGGAACAATCGAATATATTCCATTTCCTGATCACCTGAAAGATGTCTATCAAAGCTTTACCCAAGCCGATCTCACTCAGTTGAGAGAGGCCGGATACACCGAAGATTTTAAAACTTTGACTGCCGGCGTCAATGATTATTTGGACTGGCTGAACGACTGATCATTCTTCGATACTTCGCACGATCTGATCCGGGCAGGGAACCATTCTGCAAGTCGACATGAAACAGCGCATTTTGATTTATCGACTCGGATCGTTAGGTGACACTATTGTCGCGTTGCCGGCACTTCATTTCATTGCCGGCACTTTCCCTGAAGCCGAACGCTGGGTGTTAACTAACTTCACGATCAACGCAAAAGCGGTCTCGATCGCGCAAATCCTTGATGGTACGAGCCTGGTGCATGGCTATATCGAATATCCGGTTAGTCTACGTGGTGTCGGGGGCCTCCTGAAATTGCGCCATCGTATCCGCGCACTTCGCCCCGATACACTTGTTTACCTGGCCGGACCGCGCGGTCGGGTGAGAACGTTTCGCGATGAAATGTTTTTTCGCTGGTGTGGTATCCGGCGCTTGATAGGTCTTCCCTATTCATCTGTCTACCAGCGGCCACTAAGGATTAACGGGACGAAATACGAATACGAAAGTGCGCGCCTGATACGTTGCCTCCACACACTGGGGGATTCTCAAATCGACGCTAATAACTCTTTCAACCTGCACCTTCGTAGAGGTGAGCATGAAGCAGCACGCCGCGCCCTAGAGACGTTGAATTCCGAACAACCAATCGTGGCTGCCAGCATCGGTGCCAAGGTCGATGTCAAAGATTGGGGTGATGCTAACTGGTGTTCACTTCTCAGGTACTTAAGCCAAATCCTGACTGGCTGGCAGCTGATCTTACTTGGGGCTGGCGTGGAGCGTGCGCGTACTGAAGAGATTGCAAAGAATTGGACTGGCTTTTTCCTGAACCTTTGTGGTCGTCTCACGGTCCGAGAATCGGCGGCAGCTCTGGCCAATGCATGCCTATTCATCGCCCACGATAGCGGTCTCATGCATCTGGCCGCTTCTGTAAATATCCCCTGCGTAGCTATCTTTAGCTCTCAAAACCTACCAGGCCACTGGTTTCCCTATGGAGATAATCATCACGTTATCTATAAACCCATGCCCTGCCAAGGGTGTCGGCTGGAGGTTTGCCTGACTCATAATAAATCATGCATTCGATCAATCAGCGTCGCAGAAGTGGCTAAGGAAACCATGGATATGTTACGCAATCATACAATTTAATCAAAATCCATGTGCGGTATTACAGCTACCTTCTCCTATCACCCGGACGCTCCGCCCGTCGACCAGGGGGAACTCACGCGCGTCCGTGACGCCATGGAGCGGCGTGGTCCCGATGATGCCGGTCTGTGGATACCTGAGCATAAACGTGTCGGCCTCGCCCATCGCCGGCTTGCCATCATCGACCTTTCGGAACAGGGTGCCCAGCCGATGGCTACACCCAACGGCAGGTTACGCACTGTGTTCAATGGAAAGCTCTACAATTATCGCGAGTTGCGTGCGCGGCTGCAGGCGCAAGGCCATGCCTTTTGTTCCGAATCGGACACGGAGGTACTGCTCCATGCCTATCGGGAATACGGGTAGGCGATGGTAGATCATCTCCGCAGTATGTTCGCCTTCGCCATTTGAAACGAAGAACGATCCGATCTCTTCCTCGCCCGTGATCACTTCGGCGTCAAGCCACTCTATATCCACGACGATGGAAAGACGCTCCGCGTCGCCTCCCAGGTCAAGACACTGCTCGCCGGTGGAGCCATCGATACTCAGGTCGAGCCAGCCGGCCATGTGGGGTTCCTGCTCTGGAGCTGTGTGCCGGAGCCCTACACCCTTTACCGGAATTTCTTCTCTGTACCCGCAGGCCACAGCCTGTGGGTAGACCGGTGTGGACCCAGGGCATCGCACAGGTACTTCGATATCGCAGCAGAGCTGGAACAGGCAGCCAGTACGAGGGTCGAGCGACCGGCCGCGGAGGTATTGAAAGATGCCCTGCGCGACTCCGTTCGCCACCATCTCATCGCCGACGTCCCGGTAGGGAGCTTCCTGTCGACGGGCTTGGACTCCTCGACGCCTACCGCACTTGCAACGGAGGCTTGTGGGCAAGCGCCTCTTCCCGCAATGGGGTTCGATTTCGAGTCGAGAAGGATTCAGGCGATTACCCTCAGCTTCGCGGAGTATCGGAACACTTCAAACGACGAAGTGCCTTTGGCCCGTAAGACCGCCAAGTACTACGGCTGCACCCACCACGTAGGGCACATTTTCGAGGCCAGCCTTCCTGCGATCCTGAATGCCATGGACCAGCCCAGTATCGACGGCGTGAATACCTGGTTCGTCGCGCGCGAGGCCAAGCGCGCCGGAGTCAAGGTAGCAATCTCCGAACTCGGCGGTGACGATCTGCTCGGTGGTGGCGTTGCGTTTTCTCTCCGCGCCCGTCCTGCGGCGCAACACTTCGCCGAAGTATGCTGCTCTTCTCGAGTACGACGGGACCTACGGCGGTGCCTACCTACTTCAGCGCGGCCTGTTCATGTCCTGGGAGCTCCCGCGCCTGCTGGACGGAGATTTGGTCCGCGAAGGTTGGTCCACCCTGCAACCCATCCTGCACCTGGACGAGTGGACCAGGCGCATCAAATCGCCCTACGCCAAGGTCGCGGAGATGGAGCTGGGCAACTACATGCGTAACATGTTGCTGCGCGATGCCGACTGGACCGGTATGGACCATTCGCTGGAGATCCGGGTTCCCTTCGTGGACGTGGCCCTGTTTCGCGCTTTGGCACCCTACCTCACTGGTGGTGCCCCCATCGGCAAGCGCAGTCTCGCCGACGCGCCGTCCCGTGCCTTGCCCGGGAGGCAATCGTCGATCGATCGAAAACGGGGTTCTCCATTCCAGTCCGCGAGTGGATCGGAACCCAAGGCGGTACTCTCGGCGAGAGAGGGTTGCGTGGCTGGGCGAGATATCTGTACGCCCAGCAAGAGTTCGACACCTCGGAGGCCAAAAGTGGGAAACGAATACTCGCCTTGGTGCCGGATGCCTACGATGGGTGCGGAGGTATCCAAAGTTCAACCGCGACCTGCTTTGGTCCTTGTGTGTCTCCCCGGAAGTACGACAGGTGATCGCCGTGCCGCGCCACATGCCGGAGACGCCGAACAGACTACCACTCAAACTGAGCTGGATCACCGGTGGGCTAGGCGGGAAAGCGCACTATCTGTGCGAGGTCTTGCGCACAATGGAGATCGGAGAAAGGATGGATCTGGTTCTTTGCGGTCATGTCAACCTGCTCCCCGTAGCCTGCCTCGTCGCCCGTGTCAAGCACGCCCCTTTATGGTGTGGAATCTATGGCACCGATGAGTGGCAGCCAAACAAGAAACAAGAGTGCATTGGTCAATTGCTTGATCCGCCGAGTGACCGGCTTCGTGTCCATCAGCGACTTGACCCGCCGACGCTTCTTCGCGTGGTCAGGGGTACCGCTGGAGCATATCTCCCTGGTTCCCAACGGTTATGAGCCGGCAGTGTTTTTTCCCACCGATAAAAACGAGATGTTGTTGGAGCGTTATGGACTGCGTGGAAAGCGCGTGCTGCTGACAGTGGGATGTCTCAGTGCACAAGAACAATATAAGGGGCATGATGAAATCATCGAGGTTCTGCCCGAGCTGGCGAAAGAATATCCTGCCATTGCATACCTAGTCGTGGGGGAGGGAGATGATCGTACAAGGCTCGAAGCAAAGGCCCAGGCCAACACGGTGCTGATTACAGGCTCGAGCATCCCGCCGGACGGCGTGACAGAGTTTTCACTTTGCGGGTTCAAGGAACGGGCACAGGACAAGCTGGGGATAACCTCGAGGGCATGACACATGGATAACTCCTTGCTAGTAAAGATTATGGGATTCCCTGCGACATTGGTTCACGGTGATACACTCCAATTGGACTGGTGGCTTTGGCTCAAGCATCGATTACCAAAGACTGGAAACGGCGAAACTCTTATAGACATCGGGTGCGGTAACGGCTCTTTTTCTATCGGGGCGGCCTTAAGGGGATATGAGCGCTCGGGTTTAAGCTGGAATGAGCGTGCCCAACGTGTCGCTGATGATTGGGCCAAGGTATTGGGAAGGAAATGCCATTAAGTTAAGCCGTCATTCCAGCAGGGAGGGCTGGAATCCAGATCACAGGGATGTGAAATTTTCGGTAGTGCTTAATATGTAGTGGTCGTGTGATGATCCCATCGAAGAAGAAAAAGATTCACCAGAGGGAGGTGCTTAACGTGTAGTGATGAACTCTCTGGTGAACCTTTTTCTTCTTCGATGGGATCATCACACGACCACTACATATTAAGCACTACCGAATCTAGAATCAGGTAACGAGGAAAACGGTGGCAATCGGAATCATTACCGATGAATACATCTACTCTATCACTTCAAAAATTACCACTACCCAGGAGCCATATTGGAATCCGAAATAGAAGTGCTCACAGTTATTATACCACCAGAAAATCTGATTTTTTATCATTAAAAATCAATAAGTTAGTTTTTAGACAGCCTCTAAGGCCCAATACCAGATCCATCACGTTGGTGCCGGTGGGTCCGGTGTGGATCAGATCGCCGGTGGCGGCCAGCAAGGTACCCGCATCCGCTGCGGCCAGCGTGGAAGCGGCGTCGAATTTGGCCTGCTCTGCCCGGTACCGGGTGCCGCCGTCTACCAGGCCGCCAGCATCGTCGGTGGGGCCGTCAGTGCCGTCGGTGCCACCGCTGAGTAGGAAGCAGTCATCCCTTCCGGCCAGTACCATTGCCGCGGCCAGGGCCAGGTGTTGATTGCGCCCGCCGCGCCCCGGTCGCTCGGGCAGGCGCACGGTCGTTTCGCCGCCCCAGACGTGCAACCCGGCCGGTCCATTGCACAACCGTCGGGCCAGCGACCTCCCACACGCGGCGGCATCACCTTCCAGGAATTCCCGATGCAGGTACACCTCGAGCCCGGCATCCGAGCCAGCGGCGGCAGCGGCATCCCTGGCGATGTCCAGGGTCGCCACCAGCTCGATCTCGGGGCCTTGCTCCGGGATGCCGGTACGCTCGACCAGTGCCCGCTCGGTCCGGTTCCGGAGCCAGTCCGGCAGCTCCAGCGCCGTGAGCCGCGAGGCGAGCCGGAGCTCGGGGACCAGTAGTCCGGAGCCGATAACACCCGAATCGTCCCCCGGCACGTCCGAGATGGCCAGCACCCGTAGGTTGCGTCCTCCGAGCCCGGTCAGGAGTCCTCCGCCCTTGATGCGGGAGACCGACTTGCGGACGAGGTTCATGGCCTCAATTGCCAGCCCGCTGCCCAGGAGCCAGCGGTTGATGCGTGCCATCTCCGCCAGACCCAGCCCGGCGACCGGCACCTCCACCAGGCTCGAGGCGCCGCCGGAAATCAGAAACAGCAAGGTCTCTGCACCCTCTCCGGCCACGACCCCTTGCAGTCGGCGACCCGCATCCAAGCTGCCGTCGGTAGGGATCGGGTGCCCCCCGACAATGCCTTCGAGACCGTAGCGCGCCAGCTTCTCGGCGACCAAGTGACTCGGTCTGGAGATTACAAGACCGCCTCGGATCTGCCCGCCCAGGGCATCCCAGGCGCCATCGGTCATGGACTGGGCCGCCTTGCCTATGGCGATGAGTGTTACCGGTCCCTCAGTGCTCCGGGCCGCCAAGGCCCGCCGCACCACCAACCGCCCCCGCACCGCCTCCAGGGCGTGTTCGAAGACACCGGCGAGCAGGCGGCGGGGGGCGGAATCGATGTCCATCGGCAACCTCCCGGGAGACCGGGTTCAAGGCAATGCCATTCCGCAGTCTTATTTCCGCTGCAACTTGAGCACCACGGTCGCATACGGGGGAAGGGTGAGACATATGGAGTACTCACGGCCGTGAATGCCATGTTGCTCCGCCGTTGCACCGCCTTCTCTGCCCCAGTTGCCTCCGCCATAGACTTTGGCATCGGTATTCAATACCTCCCGATAGCAGCCCTGCTCAGGTACTCCGATATGGTAGTTCGGTCGCACTACCGGCGTGAAATGGGTCACTGCGATCACAAACTCGCCGCGGTCTTTTCCGTAGCGGGCGAATGAAACGATGCTGCAATCCTCGTCATTGGTGTCGATCCATTCGAAACCGCTCGCGTCGGTGTCTAGCTCATGCAACGCCGGGGTCTCACGGACCAGCCGGTTGAAGTCGCGAACGAGCCGCTGAACCCCCAGGTGCATCGGGTCCTGGAGCACATGCCAGTCGAGGCTGATGGTGCTGTTCCATTCCCTGTCCTGCGCGAACTCCGTACCCATAAACATCAGTTTCTTGCCAGGCATCATATAGATCAGACCCAACCAGGCCCGCAGGGTAGCAAACTGCTGCCAGCGGTCTCCCGGAATCTTGTTGATCATGGCGCCCTGACCGATCGCTACATGGTCGTGGGAAACCGGCAGCATAAAATGTTCGTCGAAGGCGAAGTTGAGGGGATTGATCAGCTCATGGTGGTAGTACTTGCGATGTACGGGGTGACGCCGCAGATAACGCAGGGTGTCGTATGTCCATGCGGAGTTCCAGCGCAGATCGAAACCCAGGCCCCCATCCTTCACGGCCGCGGTGATACCATGGCGCAGGGATGAGTCCTCGGCAATCATCAATACGCCGGGATATTGATCGCTCACCAGGTGAGTCAACCGCCGGACGAAATCGAGGGCCTCCAGGCTTTCATTGCCGCCGTCTTTATTCGGCATCCACTCGCCTTCTCCACGCCCATAGTCGAGGTAGAGAAGCTTGGCGAGGCTATCTATTCGCAACCCATCTAGATGGAACTGGTCGAGCCAGTACAGGGCATTGCTGAGTAGGTAGTTGACCACCGCCGGACTATCGAGGTTGTAGAGGGGCATATCCCAGTCCGGGTCCCGGCGGTGGTGAGGGTCGGTGTCTTCGTAGAGTTCGGTTCCGTCGAACCGGACCAGGCCCTGGGGCTCGGTCGACAAGAAGTTGGGTACCCAGTCGATGATGACACCGATACCGGCGCGGTGGCATTTATCGACCAGATACCGGAAGTCATCGGGGGTGCCGTAGCGGCTGGTAGGGGCAAACAGGGCCGAGGGCAGATAGCCGACGGTGTCATCGAACGTATGCTCGCTGATCGGCAGCAGGGCGATGTGCGTGAAACCGAGATCGGTGACGTATTCCACCAGCTCGTCCGCCAGCTCGCGATAACTCAGCCAGCGGTGGTCCTCCTCCGACTTTCTGCGCCACGAACCCGGATGGACTTCGTAGAAGTTCAAGGGTGCCTCTCGACCTTGTTTTTTCTTTCTCTGCTCGATCCAGGCGCTATCATTCCAGCGATAGCTCCCGCCGGCCCGGACCATCGAGGCAGAACCGGGGGGATGCTCGGAACAGAAGGCATAAGGATCGGATTTGACCATCGGGTCGGTACCGGGCGCGGTCTTGATTTCGTACTTGTAGAGGGCACCGCTCTCCACACCCGGAATGAAAATCTCCCATACCCCACATTCGTGGTGCAGGTGCATGCCGTACCGGCGTCCATCCCACCCATTGAAATCACCGACCACGGCCACACGAGCAGCGTGTGGTGCCCAGACCGCAAAGGCAACCCCTGCAATGCCTTCCATTTCGATCGGGTGCGCACCCAAGGTTCGGTAGCTCGAGAAGTGAGTATATTCACTCAATTTGCGGGTGTCGGCGTCACTGAGCACGGGTGGAAATCGATAAGGGTCTTCGATCGTTTGCTCCCCGTCGGGAGTCGTTATCCGCAGTCGATAGGGAAAGGACGCTGTCCGCCCCCGGATCGAACCCACGAACAGACCTTCGTCATGGACCCGTTTCAGGATTGCCGCCGGCTTGCCGTCGGTAGCGTCCAAAACCTTCACGGCGGTTGCTTTGGGCACGAAAACGCGCATTGTCAGCGTATCCGGGGACGGGGCTGTGTGTATTCCGAGGAAGGAAAAGGGATCCGGATGGTCCGCGTTGAGCAGGGCCTCCACATCCCGGGTGTCTACGACGGGTGGGGGCAGCCCTTCGGCTCCGACACCACCGATCGGTTCCTTGGGTTCTTGTGGAAGATCGGCGGTTCGGAACGGTGTCGGGACCGGCTTTTTTTCCGCCTCTTCCACTTTTTCCACTTTTTCCACTTTTTCCACTTTTTCCACTTTTTCCACTTTTTCCACTTTTTCCACTTTTTTCACCGTAACCGGCTTTTTCACCGTAACCGGCTTGTTCGGCGGCTGTGGCCGGGCCGGATGATCCCGGACGGCTGCCTTAGCGATTGCCTGGGCTGCGGAGACATGTTGCGTACCCCTGCCGGTCCGGGCTTGGGCGGCGTTCTCGTCGGTTTCGGCCTGCTTCATGACCGCCATGGCATCGATAGCGGAATGGCCGTCCGTGCTACCCGCAGCATCGGGGGGGGTGACCTGTGGCGCCAGTGCTACCTTTGTATCGGCAGTTACCGCGGAATCGGTGGGCGAACCCAACTGTATCCGGGTGCTTGGCGGTGCTTTCGTGGAAGGTTCCGACTTCGAACCGTCAGCACGAGCGGCCGCTGTTTTCTCCGTTCCCTTGCCGGTGGTCGATTGGGTGGTCGATGCTGATTTCTTGGCGGTCATCTGGTCGGTTCCCTTCCATATACAGGATGTTACTGATACCTGGGAGTCTGTCGCGCCGGGTATCCATGCGATCCCGAGTCGGAAGGGCTCCCGGAAGAGGGTTCGGACGGTATCCCGATCAGGCACCTGTGAACCCACTTCTGCATTATACTGGTTTCTTTCGCTGCATAGCGGTGATCGATGCGGTTCACTGTCAGGGCTACTGAATAATAATTTCTGTTGAAGTCGATTGTCGAGTCTCGTACTTCAACCCAGCCTACGCGCTGCATCGTCCGATCAGCATAGACGCGGTAGCCATAGGGATCAAGAACGAAATGGAAGCTCGCCGTAGTTGTTCGTTGGGAGAGACCAAGGCAATAAGTCGTCCGCAGATCTTAACGCGTTGTTTCCGGTGCATTGATGGAAATATTCATGAATTTGGCAAAGAAACAATCGTTGTGGTATATAAGGTGTTTCGACGTATTTAAATGCGGCTGCTTGCCGTCTATTTCTTGTTAAACGGTACCTCGTCACAAATGAATGAAAAGATCCCGGTAGTGGTAATTTTTGAAGTGATATCTAGCCAACAATCGGCAATAATTCAGTATTATATCGATGTATGAAGAGTTTTAAGAAAATCTCATGCATTTTAATACAGTTGGAAAAAGACAACGTCTTACGTACGAAGCGTGCCAACTGTTGCCGTAAGGTATTGTTCCAACGCTCGAT
>Ga0126331_1000329_pt1 | contig 16869 bp, 14 predicted proteins | sample InaspJWI98metaG_FD_96379 | JGI IMG/M metagenome (GOLD analysis project Ga0126331, IMG submission 96379) | Marine gutless worms symbiont microbial communities from Oahu, Hawaii - Inanidrilus sp. 2 OAHU.JWI-98 metaG | ecosystem: Host-associated > Annelida > Digestive system > Unclassified | place... | reverse complement strand
TCGACTTCACCATCCGCAACGCCTGGCAGAAGTAATTAGAGGAGTTAAATTTGTCAATGGTGTCGAAGAAAAACGGATTGCCGCCTAATTTCTTCATACACAACTATTGACTATATCTCTTACGATATCGCGCCACCTCATCTTTTTAATCTGAATTTGACAGAATTCCAAAACTTTAGGCATTTTAGCGCATTTTAGGCACTTTAGGCATTTTGATCAGAACGAATACAACAACCTTGAACGCAATACATTGCCGCATTTAAAATTGTATATCCCCGCAGCACCTAAACTTCGAGTCCCAATTTTCCCGGGTTCAGGATGGCATTGGGATCAAACAAATTTTTAAGCCCGTTCATAACCTTGATGAACACCGGGTCATGTTCCATACCCATGTACTTGGCTTTGGACATGCCGATCCCATGCTCACCGGTAAGGGTACCATCCAATTCGATGACCATCTGGTATAATTCCGCCTCAACCTGTTTGACCTTTTCGACCTGCTGGGGGTCGGTACCGTCGTATACGATAACCGGATGGATGTTGCCGTCCCCGGCATGGGCAACGTTGGCGATAAGAATCCCGCTGCGCCGGCTGATATCCAGAATACCTTCGAGCATCTGGGCCACTTTACTGATGGGCACAACAAGATCTTCGGCCAGTACATTGTAATTCAGGCGGGTGAGAACGCCATAGCTCGCCTTACGGGCAGCCCACAGTTTCTCCGCCTCTTCGGTCGTTGACGCCCGCGCAATTTCCCCAGCATTCTTGTTTTTCAAGGCGTTTATAACGACATCCATTTGACTGTCCGCCTCCTGCTGGGTGAATCCATCGGTTTCCACCAGCAGCATCGCCGCCACTTCGGGCAGGTCAAGATCGGTGGCCTGGTTTACGGCTTGCAGCGTTGGACTGTCCATCAATTCCAGCACGCTAGGAACAACTCCGGAGCGCATGATTTCACTGACAGCTTTTCCGGCCCGGGGCAGTTCGTCGAATGTTGCCGTGCAAGTCGTGGTCGCCTGGGGCAAGGGATTAATTTTCAAGGTAATTTCGGAAACCACTCCCAGAGTCCCCTCCGAACCCACGAAAAGCCTCGTTAAATCGTACCCCGATACGCATTTCATGGTATGCGATCCGGTATGCATCACCGATCCATCCGCCAAAACCACCTCCAAATCAAGCACGTAATCACGGGTGGTGCCGTATTTGGCCCCTTTGACCCCTCCGGCATTGGTAGCGACATTGCCGCCGATGGTGGCCACTTTACCGGAGGCCGGATTGGGTGGAAAGAAAAAACCGGTGGGTAACAGTTCCCGGTTCAAATTATCAAAAACCACCCCGGGTTGAACCACCACCTGCCGGTCTTCGACACTGATGTTAAGAATCTTGTTCATCCGAGTCGTATCGAGTACGATGCTGCCCGGGTGGGGAACAGAGGAGCCGGTGAGCGATGTGCCGGCACCGCGCGGGGTGATCGGTATTTTATGCGTATTGGCCAGCTTTAAAATGGCCGCTATCTGCTGGGTATTTTGAACCCAGACGGCTGCCAGCGGCCGCTGGCTCAGCCCCGACGAGTCATAGCTGAAACTGACCAGATCAATCAAACTATCGGTAAAATTGTCCGGACCGACAATATCGATCAGGGCTTCCTTGATTTTCGGTTCCATGTTTTCTCCTTTGCCCATCGGTGGAGCCCGGGATGGAAACTTAGGGGGCAATGCTCCGGGGCATCATGCAAGTAGATCAACCCGTTCGGTTGTCATTAGATGATTGAATGACCGGTGATTGCCGCTTATTCCATCTGACTCTTAATCCGCGTAGCGGTACCTTATTCGTCGTGTCGGGTCAACCCGGTTAATATTATCAAGCTGCAGAGAATTAAACTTGGCGGATTTCGCAATCTCCCCCGTCCGTTCAACATAATCTGCATTATCTACTTGCCCTTTGAAATGCCTACCCAATGAATTGCGAAGCCAATTTCTCTGGTGGGAAATCAATGGATTAAAAGGAAGGAGGGGTTAGAATCCAGATAACTTCTATCATTTCTCCTTCAAGAGCCCGCCAGGAATGCGGTACATGGGCTGGATAGTAGATCGAATCTCCGGACTCCAAACGATAAACCTCTTCACCGACCCGGACTTCAAGCGTGCCTTTCATAACGATACACAGTTTTTCACCGGGAGAGTCGAGCATCGGTTCTTCCCCTGAATTTTCTTCGGGGGTAACACGCATATACATCACTTCCAACTGCCGTTTCATGTCCGGTGTCAGCAAATCATATACGACATTGGACCCCGGCAGTGCCAGCCGTTTGCGTTTATCCGCGCGTACAATAGAGACATCTGTTATATACGCAGTCTTTTTGGCGGCAGGCTCGACGGTGCTGTTCTGGTATCCCCAGTTGGATTCCGTGCCATTGCCGGTCGGGAAAAGGTTTACCACGCTGTAACCAAACTCGGCAGCGATCTTTTTCAGGGATGTAATCGATGGTTCCGTGTTGCCACGCTCTATCTGACTGAGAAAACTTTTGGATAGACCTGTTTTTTTTGAAAATTTTTCCAGCGTAAGCTGACGTTTTTGTCTTTCAGCCCGAATTCTTTTCCCCAGCTCAACCAGCGTCGAGGGCATTGCCGCGTCTCCTTATCCGATAATAAATGAGGTATATACCATATTATATAATAAGAATGATTGTTTTTTCCTCAAAGTGAATTTTTTGTTGTTACCGAATTAATATAAAGATGTTTGCGTTGTCAAGCTATTCCTTAATTATCTTGTTATGATAGTTTAACCTGTTTCGGCAAAACCTTAATATTTAATTACAGATATTTATGAGGTCGATTCGCTGAATCGTTGTACCTCGGCGATCACAGACTTTTATCCCCTTCCCTGGCCAGTATACCGGTCTGTGAAATTAATCGGATCCCTAAAATTATTCTTAGAGTAAATCTTTTTTATTGACATCGCATTTTGTCGTTGTTAATCCTTCTATTATAAATATTGAATTCTGCAATTGCAGAAACCATCTGACGATCCAAAGGTTATTCACCGCACCAAACATTGCACTGGCTGGCAGTTCTTTCTAACCTGTTCTGCTTTAACAGGATGATTCGAGGATTTTCCAATCAAATTCTTAGTCAAAAGAGACATCAATAATTGCGAATCCAACCCATAACCAACGATAACCAATCAATTTTTCAAACAAACCTTATGACTTTTACTACAAGGAGGATCACATGGGATACGAATTAGACAGGTATTTTATCGAAAAGCCCCATGAGGCAAGCCCGCGTCGTTTGTACAGTCAAAGCGGTGCTGACTGGCAGTACCGGGTCGATTTCGAACGGCTGCGCCGCGACCGGCTGCAGCGCACCCGCGATCAGATGGAAGCCTTTGATCTGGGGGCGCTGGTGTTGTATGCCGGGGCCAATATTCGCTATGTCACCGGCTCTTATCAGGGCAATTGGAAGTATAACATCAACATTCGCTACGTGGTTCTGCCCCACGGCGGCGAGCCGGTGCTGTTTGAGACCGCCGGCTCGGATATGCACTGTGCCCGCATCGATCTGCCCTGGATGGAGGATCGCGTCCGGCCGGCCATCACCTGGCAGTGGGCCGAAGGCGCCGTGCCACACATGGCCGGCAAGATGGTAGACAGTGTGGTGGAAGTGTTAAAAGAAAACGGTGTTGAAAAAGAAAAGATCGCTGTCGACAACCTGGACATGCCCATGCTCGATGCGTATAAAGCGGCCGGTATCAACGTGGTCAACGCCTGGCCGGCCATGTCGGCCGCCCGGGTGGTTAAAACCAATGATGAGATCGAGCTGCTCAAACAGGCCTCTTCCATCGGCGATGCGGCCATGTGGAAAATAAAATATGAATGGCTCAAGCCGGGGGTGACCGAGCGCTACATCGAGGCCAAAGTGCATGAGTTTATGCTGCGCCGCGGCTGTGAAATCATTTACGACATCATTGTGGCCTCGGGAGGCAACACCAGTCCCTACCGGCGCTGGGCCACCGACAAGTTGATCCGCCAGGGAGACTTGGTGATCGTGGACATCAATGCGGTCGGGCCCTCAGGGTATTTTATTGACTTTGTGCGCTGTTTTAAAGTGGCTTCCAAGATGACTCAGCAGGAGATCGATCTGTACCGCGAGGTGTACGATTCGATGTACGCCGGTCTGGAGAAACTGCGCCCCGGCAACACCACCGCTGATGTGGCCGCATGTTTTCCCGAATACGACGACGACAAGTACGGCACGGTGACCTTGCAGCAGTTTGCCCACAGCATCGGCATCACGCTGTATGAGGGCATGTGGATCTCGCGGGCCTACTCGCTCGATTATCCGGCCGAGATCAAGCAGAACATGTACTTTGCCATCGAGACCTTTGCCGGCCATCCGGGCCTGCCCCAGACCTGCCGGCTGGAGGAAAACGTGCTGGTGTCCGCCGACGGTCCGGTGGTCTTTACCATGATGGAACATATGCAAGAAGCCGTCGGCTAGACTCGGTCTCTGGCAAAATAATCGGCGCCAATTCAAACAAAATTATCACCACAAAGACACGAAGACACAAAGATCTTAGCTTTATGCTTTTTTCTTTGTGTCCTTTGTGACCTTTGTGGTGAATACAAAAACGTATCCGGACAGAAACTGTTCTACCTTTTGACGATCCGCTGATATCCGTTTGCTTCGATAATACTCTATTCTTGAATGATCCCACTGCAAGCAATCGGGATTCAAACAAAGATGGGAAATTCAAAAAAGTTTTTGGCACTCCGGCACAATGTGTGGTGCCTCTAGAATCAGCTCGGCCGCCAACTCAGAAGCTTTTTGATATACATATTCGCAATTGTTGGTCGGGCTTACCGATTTCCATTTGGGGAAAAGATGCTCGCATTCTTTTTCCCCCAACCACTCTTTGAACCGTCGATGAAGTTCATAACAGAGTTCATCCACACAGGTTAAATCATCTTTGCCGGATTCTCGACCGTAAAGCAGGCCAATACAAACAATACTTGCGGCGAGGGCCCCGCACAAATGCCCCACCTGGTCTAAGGGTATTTCATCTCTTGGTCGTGTTTCCCGACCGGAGGCCATTCCTTCCAACAAACTGGTCATATCGACACCGGGCTCGGTTCGGTGGGTGCCTCCGCCGCCATGAAATCCGGTCACCATTCTGACCATGGATGGATCTGTAATATCAAAGGTTTCGTTCAGCGCCAGAAAAGTCGACTCACTACAGTGAAAGCCCCTCTTTCTGTAAGTCAAGGCCCGCTTTCCGGCCTCTGTAATTATTTTTTGATTCGATTCATTCACGTTCCAATCCTCCTGCTTCATCTCAATAGAATCTACGCTATAAATACATGTATGGGGACCTATTCAGCTGTAAAAACATAACTCATAAGAAAATACAAGGCAGCATTGACCATTAACCGCTTGAAGGGCAATTACTCAAATCCAAAACTCTTAAAGGCCCGATAGATCGTCTTATTGCCCCCCGACTGAACCATGTCACCAGGAGGACTGGCAAAATTATTTTTATCAGAGTGAATTTTTTTTCTTGACACAACATTTTCCCGTTGTTAATCGTTAAATAATTGGATCAGAATTAAACAGCATCGTATAAATCCCCATCTGACCATGTAACGACTATTTCCTGCAGTGCATGTAGCACCAACTGGCGGGAATTTTCGCAATCACCAAACTGAAACCGGATACGTGAATGATAATTCACCAATCGGTTTATTCGTCCAAAATGGGCTGATCGGATGCAACACCGCCCTTTCTTTAAGATGCTCTTCGGCATTTAACGTATCATTGCCCAGTATCGGCATTCGGACCTTTTAAAAAATGAATCCCTCTCAGGCCGCAAATAAGACCTTATATTTTTTCGATAAGTTTAGCATGTATCCTTTATTTAACGACTGAGGCCTGAAGGTATCGCCCGATTTTATTTTTAATGCCATCGCCGTGAACAAGCATGGTTACCTGCATTAGCATAAACTGGCCGAATAGAAAGAGAGATTGAACAATGAACAGTAAATACCAGAGTTTTGGTCTTGAAGATCAGGTTGCGATCGTCACAGGTGCTTCTCAGGGAATTGGCCGTATTCTGGCAATTGCACTGGCTGAAGCCGGTGCCCATATTGCCCTTGTTAGCCGGAATCAATTGGCTTTGGACGAGGTCGCGTCGGAGATCGATTCATTGGGCCGTCAAGCACTGGTTGTTCCTACGGATATTACGGTTGTTTCCCAGATTCGCGAAATGGTCAGCAAGGTTCACGCCCATTTTGGCAAAATAAATACTTTACTGAATAATGCGGCCTGGACCGTTACAGCCGATGCGCTGCAGGTCTCCGAAGAAGAATGGGACCGAACGCTGGATACCAGTCTTAAATCCGTCTTTTTTCTGTGCCAGACAGTGGCGCCGATCATGATTGATCAGGGAAAAGGAAAAATTATAAATATGGGATCTACCCTGGGAGAAGTCGCATTCCGGACTCGCAGTGTTTATTCAGCCGCCAAGGCCGGAGTCCATCACCTTACCCGTGCCCTGGCTCTCGAATGGTCTGCAAAGGGTATAAATGTCAATTCCGTCGGACCGTGTGTCACCGAAACGCCGACGCGACGCGAAATTTTTGAGAGACCGGGCTATAAGGAATGGGCTCTTGGACAAATGCTGCCAATTGAACGCTGGGCCCAACCCGAAGATCTCATCGGCGCCACATTATTCTTGTGCAGCTCCCTGTCGGACATGGTCGTCGGTCACACCCTGATGGTAGACGGCGGCTGGATCATTCATTGAGACCTGGCTGCGCCGATTCGAAGAAGTAAAGATGGATATTCAATAGATAATTTTACCTATTATGCAGGCGCCGCGCGGATCAACGCTACGAGAATCTGCTCGGCTGAGCCAAATTCACCCGTTATCAATCGATTACCGGCTAACGGGCTAACCGGCTAACCGGCTAACGGGCAACGCCCGTTTGCCATAGGAGGGATAAAGCAAATGGCAAAGAACTATGTCGTACCACTAAAAGACGCGGTAACCGGCGTGCTGCATGGCAAAGCCGGCACCTTCAGATTACTTATCGATGAAGAAATCAGCGGAGCCAAGCACTTTTCATTAATGATAAATACCATGAACGCCGGTGTCGAAGGCAGCTGGCATAAACACGATGAAAACGAACATTGCTGGTACATCCTGTCCGGTCGCGGCACCATGTATATCGCCGATGAATCATACGAAATCGGTCCGGAAATGGCGGTGTTTGCACCGGCAAATGTCATGCACAAGATTGATGTTGCGCCGGATGAAGATCTGACCTATGTGTTGATTTATGCGCCGCCTGGACCTGAACAGAAACTCAAGGAGAAAGGCGAGCATGCCTTCGATGAAGAATAACCATCGTTATTCGCTTGAATGAGAGAATTAAAAGGCGTTCGCTACATAGCTCGCTAAGGGTTCACGAAGAAATAAATTCACAATTTTAGGCGTTGAGGCGCCCGTCGGGCAAGGCGCGAAAACGCAGGAATATCGATATATTTCGAGTTTTCTCAACGCAGCCAGACGGGATGCATCGACGCATAAAATGTGAAGTTATTTTTGAGTGATCCCTAAGTGGGCTTAATCAGTAATTAGTGCCCATCCGGAAATTAAACCGGGCACAAATTAGTTTCCATCCGGTCCGCCTGAGGCGGACCGGATGGAAACTAATTAAATCAAGGAGGTGTCTTATGAAAAAAGTTAAGAAAGAGACCAAGGTTCCTTTTGAATCGTCAAAAATGAATCGTAGAGATTTTCTTAAAATGATGGGCGCAACGGGTGCGGTAATGATGAGCCCGCTCATCATTTCACCACGGGGCGCAAATGCAGCCTCTTTCCCCGGGCGGCCCATCACGGCCGTGGTTATGTACGGGGCCGGCGGCGGAACCGATACGGTTATTCGAACGATCACCAAGGCGATGGCCGAATCCACGGGCTGGACGATAAACGTCATTAACAAACCGGGTGCCGTTGGCGGCGTGGCGACGCGATTCGTACTGAACAAACCGGATGACGGCTACTGGTGGCTCGGCGCGGCCAACTACAACAAGTTTGTGCGCGTGATGGGGCATTCGGATTCCAAGGCCTGGGAGGACTGGCAGTACTTCCAGGCAGCCAATTCCATCGCAAGCTGGTCGGTACGGCCCGATTCCCCGTACAAGACCTTCGAAGATGTAGTTGCCGCTGCCAAAGCGAATCCAGGTAAAATATCCATATCTACATCCGGTACGGGTGGACTCTGGCAGGAACTGGCCCTCATCGTTTCCGAGGCAGCCGGCATCAAGCTGAAATATGTTCCTTACAAAGGCGGGAAAGCGGCCACCCTGGCCGGCATGCAGGGTGAAGTGGACATCACCGGTGGCGGCGTCCATGAGCACATCGAATTCATCAAAGCCGGTAAACTGATCAATTTGCAGCAAACCGGAAGTAAAGATCTGGTCGTTCCCGGGGCCGGGACACTGCGCTCGGTTGGGGGCATGCTACCGAGCCTCAAACCGCTGCTGCCGGTGGGCGGCATTTACAACATTGCCTTGAAGCGCGACACCCCTCTAGAGATACTGGAGTCAATCAAAAAGGCTTTCATTGCCGCAGCCAAGTCCGATGCATTCGCCAAGATCGCCAAGGCGAAGTATTTCGACATCGACATCCGCACCGGTGCAGAAGCAGACCGTAGGGCTGCCCAGGTAGAAGCAGTTACTGCCACCACCTTCTGGAATGTAAGAGACAAGATCGGCAAGAAAGTCAAAAGTCCCAAGGAACTCGGGCTGCCCGATCCGGCAGAATTCGACAGTTGGTGGCCCCCGAAGGGTTACAAACCGCGCATGAGCTAATGTCCATGCACATTTGTTATAAACCGGGTGGACTGCGTTAAGCAGTCCCCCGGGTTTTATTCGCCTTCGCCCGAATACCCAGTCCCGCTTTCAGCGGGACTGCAGGAATTATAAGCGTGGCGACCCGCCGAAGCTCAATAGAGCGAAGGCGGATTAGGCTATAGCGAATTCCGCTATGATACCCCGCCGCTTGCGGCAGGGAGCTTGATTTAAATATAAGTTTTACAAAACTATGGACCACGAAGATAATAATCCCGTTACGCAGGGTAACGAAGGAGAAGGGAGTTCTGCAGACAAAGCAGACAAAGACAAGCGGTCCACTCCCGCCAAAGACCTCGCTGCTTCGGCTGTTATCGCCGTCTTTGCTGTGTTCGTCATGCTCCTGGCGCTGCGCATGCCGAATCCCGGCACCGTGTATACAGCACCCGGGCTGCTGCCTTTTTTAACCGGACTTGCCTTGCTGATGATGGCCGCCGGTCTTTGCATCAGATCGATTCGTGCAGGCGGATTAAAAGCGCTGTCGCAAGGGCCCGGTAAAAGCGTGCGCGGATACTTTGCGGATATCGAAAACTGGCGGACGCTGCTGCTGATCGGTATTATTATATTATATGTGATTGTGACCCAACAAATCACTTTCGATTTGCGCATCCCAACGAAAGTTTTTGTTTTCAACTTCAGCAGTTACGAACTCATCTCGATAATCACCCTTACCCTGATACTGCGGATCTACTGGCGTGCAACCTGGGTACGATGCTTGCTTGTGTCCGCCGTCTGGATTATTGCACTGGCCTCCGTGTTTCGGTACGCCTTCCACATCCTGCTGCCCGGATTGGGATAGGAGATAGGTCATGATTTTGGATCAGATACTGGCTACGCTGTCACCATACATGATTCTCATCTGTCTGACCGGAGTGACGCTGGGAATTCTGTGGGGTGCCATGCCGGGATTGTCCACGACCATGGCCATGGTACTGCTCATCGGGCTTTCAGCCGGTATGGAACAAAACGCTGCAATCATGTTTATGCTGGGTGTGTATACGGGAAGCGTTTTTGGCGGAGCTATATCGGCCGTACTGATCAACATCCCCGGTACACCCGATGCCGTTCCAACAATGATTGAAGGACACACCCTGGCCCAAAAAGGTCAAGGCGGTCTTGCTCTGGGAACTGCCATCGCAGCTTCTTTTCTGGGCAACTGGGTCGGCATCCTGCTGCTCATTGCTTTCATCCCGATCATCCTGGCGTTGGCGCTCCAATTCCGTTCTTGGGAGATGTTTCTACTGGCCATGTGGGGTATCGCCATCTGTGGGACGATGTCATCGGGCGAATTGCCGTTGAAAGGATGGATTTCCGGCTGGATCGGTTTGATGGTCGCCTTTGTCGGACTGGATGCAATTCATGGAGTTCCGCGTTACACTTTCGGCAGCTTGATACTGGAAGATGGAATCAGCTATGTTCCGGTTCTGATCGGTCTGTTCGGCCTGACGGAGATCCTACGGGTATTGCCCCAGAAGAATCCTTACATTATTCCCACAGAAGTGGGGCGCGTGGTTCCGCCGGTGCGGTCACTCATTAAATATAGCCGATCGGCCATTCGTTCAGGACTGCTCGGCACAATCATAGGGGCGATTCCCGGTGCCGGTGCCAATGTCGCCTCATTTCTCGCCTACGATGTGGGCAAACGCCGGGCCAAACCTGAAGAACGGGCCAAATGGGGCAAGGGAAGCTATGAGGGGATCGTCTGCGCCGAAGTGGCCAATAATGCCAATGTTGGCGGCTCCATGCTCCCGACACTTACCCTCGGCATTCCGGGGAACGCTCCGGCCGCTGCCATCCTGGCCGCTTTGGAACTGAAGCATGTGGTCGTGGGGCCTGCCATTCAGATAGAACACCCGGGTCTTATCTACTTCATTTATTTTGCACTTATAATCGCAAATTTCCTTATGTACGGGGCAGCCATCGCACTGGTGAAACCCAGCGTTAAATTGTTCAGCCTGCCGCGTAGCCTGTTGATGCCACTGATCATACCGCTTTGCGTCATCGGCGCCTTTGCCGTCAACCTGAACTATTTCGATATCTATATAATGCTGGGCTCGGGACTCATTGGCTACATCTTGCACCGGTTCGGCTTTCCGCTGGCGCCCTTGGTGCTGGCTGTGATTCTGGGCCCGCTGGCGGATGAAAACCTGCGCCGGGCTTTGTTGGTTTTCGAAGATAAATCGATCTGGTTCGTTCTATCGCGACCTATCGGGACAATCCTGCTTCTGGTTGTGGCTTTCACCTTTTACGACGGGATTTTCAGACAAAAGAAGAAAAAGTAAATTAGAGAAGGGGTCAATTATGAGTAAAAAGAAAAAAGAAATCGGGTTGGCAATTGTCGGTTGCGGCACCATCGGTCGCATTCGCGCCAAGCTGGCCCACGACTACCCGGCCGTCGGCTGGCTCGGATTGTGTGACGTCAAAGAGGACCTTGGCCGGCAGCTGCAAAAAGATGCCCAAGCGGATTATTTTACCACCGATTACAGGGAACTCCTCAAACGGCCGGAAATCAATGCCGCCATCATCTCCACGGATGAAAATTTTCATTTCGACCCGACTCTGGCAGCGATCGAGCAGGGTTACGACTTGTTTATCGAAAAACCCCTGGCTACCGATGTAAAAGAATCGCTGGAGTTGCTCACCGCAATCGAGGAAAGCGGCGTGGACACGGTCATTGGTTATACCAACCGCTTCCGCCGGCGTTTTCTGGCCATCAAGCAGCGGCTCATCAGCGGTCAGATCGGCGAGGTGACATCGGTTGTCACTCGGGCTTTCATGAATCGCATGGTTCCGATTGCAACAACCCGCCGCACGGATCAACGTCATAATCTGACTCCCATGGTGGTCTCCGGCACTCATAGCCTCGATATGAGCATGTGGCTCATGGAAGGCAAAAACCCTGTGTCGGTTTATGCTCAATCGATAGACAAGGCCCTGGCCAAATACGGAACCAAAGATTCCACCTTTGGTATTTTTACCATGGATGACGGTACCATCTTCAGTATGAATATCAGCTGGGCCCTGCCGGTGGTGTGGCCCGGTGCGGTCTATGGGATAGAGATCGGCATTGTGGGTACCAAGGGTGTGATCGATGTGGAAGACACCCACCGAGATCTGGTGCTGGCTTCGGAAACACCCCAAGGAGCAGGGTACAAACCGGACGGCTTTGAACCCGAGTTTCAGCGGCACGTGGACTTTCTTACCAGCTACCCCCCGGGAGATACCCATATCGGACAAATCTGGGGACCCATGCGGGAAGAAACCAACACCTGGTTTGCACGCGTCTGCTCCGGACTCGACTCACCCCATGCAACCGCTGCCGACGGCCATCGCAATCTTGTTCTGACAATGGCGATGGATCTGTCTGCGGCACGGGGTGAAAGATTAGAATTGCCTGTCGATCTGGATGAATTTTATAATTAGTAAAGATCTTGCACCCAATGGACAGGGCTTTTGATTGCCACTAAAAGGGTCTTACACCCGTCAAACTTAAAAGTGACTAAAGTTCAAGGTAGCTAAAGTGCCTAAAATTGTGGTGTCGCTGCGCTCCATCGTCAATAAAAAACGATCGCGCCCTTTAGGGCGTACCTTAACTTTAGGCATTTTAGTCACTTTAGCGCACTTTAGTCTTTTACTTTAGGCCGATCATGCAATCCTTCTGCGACAGACTGACCTGGCCCAGAGGACTAGAATTTCTATGACAGGGTCAATGGAGCTCTACCATCTGCTGATCATGTTCTTCGTAGCAGTTGTGGCCGCCGCTTTTGGCACGCTGATCGGCGGATCCAGCATCGTTACCATTCCGACCCTGATACTTTTAGGCCTGCCGCCGCACACCGCCATCGGGACCGACCGTTTTGGAATCATCGGGGTAGGATTGGCGGGGTGGTACAAGTTTCAAAAAAAAGGATTGATCAACTACAGGGTTGGTTTAATTGTCGCAATTCCGGTGCTGTTTGGTACTGCCTTAGGGGCCAATCTCGTTTTGCAGATCAGCGAGAACGTCCTGAAGCATGTTATCGTAGTCACCAACATCCTTCTGGTGGCGTTTCTTCTACTAAACCCCGATATAGGTGTTAAAAGAAGACAAAGCGCGATTCGGCAGAAAGAATACCTCATCGGCGCCTCTTTGAGTTTTTTAGTCGGCGTTTACGGCGGGTTTTACGGTGCGATGGCCGGCACCTTTTCGATGTACATCCTGATTGCCTGGTTCCGACAAACATTCATCCAAAGTGCGGCCACGCAAAAGATCGGCTCGATCTTCATGACCGTAACCGCCTCCACGGTTTTCGCATTGAACAATGCCGTGAATTATTATCTGGGCCTGGCGATGCTGACGGGATGTCTGGTGGGCTCCTATCTGGGAGCACATTATGCTGAAAGGATCGGAAACGTCTGGGTCAAACGGATGTTCATCGCATTTATCATCGTTGCCCTTGTTAAAATAATGTTCAGCCCCTGAGGGTTTGGTATGACTAAGAGACCAGACAATCATCCGCATCAAACTTCAAGGGTCGAGGTGCACTCTTTAGCAAAGGCTTCAGCCATCGATCCCAGCCGTATGCAAAGGCTCGAAAAAGCGCTTTTACCGTATGAAAAACAGCTGCGGAAGCAGGAAGCATTTAGAAAGCGGTTGGGAGTGAAAGAGGTCGACCAGCCCACTTACCACCGCTACATAATTGCAGATATCGAACGTTTCGAAAAGCAGCGCATGGCCTTTTTATGCATGCGCCCCGACAATCCCTATGGCGAAGCGCTACGCAAAAAGTTCAAAGCCCACACCGGTCACGACCATTACCTCTCCCCGCTAGCCTATGAAGAATTGGACATCGAGGATCGTTTCGGTCGTGCCCTGGCCGATGCCGGTTATCGTGCCTGCGGTGAATATGATCCCGTCCCGTTTGCGGTTACCCCTGATACGGGCCGGGTGGAAATAAATGACAAAGCCTGGATATCCAGGCTTATCAAAAAAGTGGGATTGATGTTCGGTGCCGATATGGTTCACATCACCAAACTCGATCAACGCTGGATCTACAAGGAAGTTGATATTTCACACCGCTATGCCATCGTGGCGGTGGTGAAGCACAAACCCAGTTTGATCGACCTGGCACCTTCTTATTTTTCATGGGCTTCTTCGACCGATGTTTATTCACGGCTCAAACTGATCACCACCCAGCTCACCGATTTTATCCGCGGACTGGGCTATGATGCCATGTATCGTGAAACCCGGGGCGGCGGAGAACCCGAATTGAACATGGTACCGATCGCACTGGATGCAGGCGTCGGCGAATTTTGTCGCACCGGCCGGGTGCTCTCTCCGGAATACGGCAACAATATGCGCCTGAAAGCAGTTACCACCGACTTGCCCCTGGTTGCGGACAAACCAATTGCCTTCGGTACCCATGAATTTTGTATGGCCTGTGAAAGCTGTGCCAAATTCTGCCCGGCCGGCGCGATTCCCAAAGGCGAACCCAGCACTGAAATCCCCAATCCCGTCCACAACAATCCGGGATTTCGCAAATGGTGGATTAATGCTGAAAAGTGCATCATCTTCTGGGGCATGAACAAAAAAAAGTGGCCCAGCTGCGGCGGTCGGTGCATCGCGGTCTGTCCCTGGAACAAGCCCATGAATCGGTTTCACAATTCGGTGCGCTGGCTGGCCGTTCACGCACCGCATTTTATAAAAAAGCTCTTAGTTCGGGGCGATGAAATCGTGTACCAGCGGAAAAAGAAAATAACCTGACACCTTTGAAAGGATCAATTTTGAGCGAAGAAGCTATAAGCGAGTGGTTGGCGAGTACTGATTGGATTGCTGAGCATGTGGATGATCCGGATGTGCGGATCGTCGAGGTTGGCAACTTAAAAGATCCGGAGGCCTATGCATCCGGTCATATACCGGGAGCCATCCACTGGCCCTGGCAGGAATCACTTTGGCATCCCACAATGCGTGAGTTTGTAACACCCCACGATTTTGCCGAACTGATGTCAAATAGCGGCATCCACCATGATACGACGGTCGTTCTTTACAGTGGTCAGATTCAGTTCAGCACATATGCTTTCTGGGTATGTACCATGCGGGGGCATAAAAACCTGAAAATTATGGATGGCAACAAAAACTTGTGGAGTCAAAAAGGACGCCCTCTAATGCATGACCTTTCCCGTATTACACCTGCTGAGTATCCCGTCCGCGATATCGATGAGAGCTGTAGGATTGGTCGTCAGGGCGTCCTGGCTGGATTGGAGAATACCGATCGGGTCCTGGTGGATATGCGTACGCCGGATGAATACATGGGCAGACGGGTTTCGCCCAAATGGTTTTCGGTCGATCATGGCGCAGTCAGAAAGGGACATATTCCGGGTGCCCAGCATCTTTACTATGCCACCCTGTTAAATAAGAATGAAACATTCAAGTCGCTCAGCTATCTTCAAAACGCGTTTAACGGGATCGGTGCAACGCCTGATAAGGAAATTGTTTCATACTGCCGATTGAGCCACCGTGGAACCATGGCATGGTTTGTCACCAAGTTTCTGCTCGGCTACCCCCGTGTAAAAGTATATGACGGATCCTGGACCGAATGGGGATCGATTGTCGGGATGCCGATTGTGAACAAGTCCATAGAGGGCAAATCATAATCCTATTTTAGCAAAAATATTTTAATATGGGTAAAAAATGTATGGCAGTTGACATAAATCAGCCATATATTATCCTTAAACCAGCTTATTATATAACTATAAATTGATTTCCTATTTTTTCTTATGAGTGAAAAATTTTCCTTGACACTGTACTATGTCTCAACTAAAAATGATTCAGTCAATTAATAAGGCACCACAATTTAACCTCTATTGACTTTTTAAATGATCTTACCTGCGCGCCGGCCAACGGCTATTTTCGACTATCAGCGCTACGGTGCGTATAGCCCAAACTGCAAATCTATTCCTGCTGCGAAGGTGTCTGCGCAACCATAAACGTTATGAAAGGACTGTAGAAATGGCAAAATATGTCAATCTGGAAGATTTACCCGAACTGCTCGACGTTCCCCCGAAAACAGGACATTATTCAGAAGTCTTTACGGATACCGAATATGAAAAGGGACTGGCCATAAAGTTCGGAATTAACGGCACTGTATGCGGTTCCAAGCGAATTGCCATGGGACGCACCATCATCCCACCCCACACCGCAAATGAACGGCACGTTCATATGAGCGCCGAAGCAGCCATGTTCATTATCAGAGGAACGATGACTTTGTTTTTGGGACCGGAAGCCAGAATAACGAAATGTCCGCCCGGCACATTCGTTTATGCACCTGAAGGAGTCATTCACGGCGTGGCCAATGCCAGCCGGACAGAGGAGGTCGAGTTGGTATTTGCCTATGGCGGCGTCCCGTCCAAAGAAGCCGCCCGTATCGTGTTTATCGATGATTCCGAAAATGAGTATCCACCTCCGGGTTGGGATGCGGAAGATTAAAGAACCCGGCTTCGCAAAGCTTCCGACTTCGCTCTTCGAGCTACGACAGGACAAGACGCCGCGGCAGGCCCTACGCTTCGCTAAGTCCTTCGATTCATAAATACGATAACGTATTTTTTTACTCAGGACTTAGTGCTGAGTGAGCAATATTAATGATTCTTGCTCTGAGAATACGTAAAAGTAATTGCGAATCGAAGCACTAAGCTTCCGACTTCGCTCTTCGAGCTTGTGGCTTCGCCTTAGGGCTGCGACACCACAAGACGACGGGACAAGGCGCCGTTGCAAGCCCTGACTTTGATCTAACATCAGAGGGTGGCGATATTTTTAGGTGTCAAATGGAATAGCAGATAATCTTGACATCTAACTGTCAGGTAGAGTTATATTTAAAAGTTGTGTTTAAAGGAAAAGGCGGTGTATCCACCGGTAGATTGTTAGCAGCAGTCAACCGGCCACACTAAAAAGGAAAGGATACACCACCCATGAACCAGGATA
>Ga0126331_1000326_pt1 | contig 16980 bp, 15 predicted proteins | sample InaspJWI98metaG_FD_96379 | JGI IMG/M metagenome (GOLD analysis project Ga0126331, IMG submission 96379) | Marine gutless worms symbiont microbial communities from Oahu, Hawaii - Inanidrilus sp. 2 OAHU.JWI-98 metaG | ecosystem: Host-associated > Annelida > Digestive system > Unclassified | place... | reverse complement strand
GGAAAAAGCAACATCCGCCAGTTCTCTAATGCGTGAGGGAAACACCTGAGACAGACTCGGAGCGAGGGAAATTTTTTGCATCATACCAAGATTCCTATGACCGGGATTGCCGGCAACCTGAGTTTCATATCACACGGGAGCTCACCCCGTCACCATTCAGACGGCGCCCGTGTTGAATTGAATTAGAATCACACCGCTTGAATGTCAATCAAATTAACTCGTAATCCCCAATCCGGACAAGCCGGTGTTGAATATTGAAGATTGAAAATTGAAGAGCCACCAATTTTAAGTTGTTATAATTATACAAATTTCGTAAAATATAGAAACGTTTTCAGCAGTAGCCAACCATAACTGTTATACATGGAGTAGACATGCGAAAATCCCCTTCGATCAAAACAGCGTTGCCGGGTCCCCAGGCCAGCAAGCTTATCAAGCTTGACGGGACTTATGTTTCACCCTCCTACACCCGAATGTATCCGCTCGTTGTCGCAAAAGCCAAGGGAATGTGGGTCCATGACGTTGACCAAAACGTTTTCCTGGACTTTACCGCCGGCATCGCCGTCAATGCCACCGGCCATTGCCATCCGGAAGTGGTCAAGGCCATCAAACTTCAGGCGGATAAACTGCTGCACATGTCGGGAACCGATTTTTACTACACTTCTCAGATCGAATTGGCCGAAAAACTGGCTTTGCTGGCACCGGGCAACGCTGGCAAACGGGTCTATTTCGGCAACTCCGGCGCCGAGGCGGTTGAAGCCGCATTCAAACTGGCGCGCTGGCACACGAAGCGGGAATTGAATCTAGCTTTTTTCGGCGCTTTTCATGGGCGCACCATGGGCGCTCTGTCGCTGACGGCCAGCAAAACCGTTCAAAAGAAAAACTACAATCCGCTGGTGCCGGGTATCACGCATATTCCCTATCCTTACTGCTACCGCTGTCCATACAACCTGTGTTATCCACGGTGCAATGTGGCGTGCGTCCACTGGGTGGAGGATACGCTTTTCCGTACAACCATACCGCCGGATGAAGTGGCGGCAATCTTTGTTGAACCGATTCAGGGGGAAGGCGGCTATATAGTCCCACCGCCCGAATTTCACCGCGAAATGTACAAGCTGGTTAAAAAATACGATATCCTGTACGTCGTCGATGAGGTTCAATCCGGTATGGGACGTACCGGGAAAATGTTTGCAATGGAACACTTCGATGTCAATCCGGACATGATTGCACTGGCCAAGGGCATAGCTTCGGGCATGCCTCTGGGTGCACTGGTGGCACGTTCGGACATTATGGACTGGGAAGCCGGATCCCACGCGTCGACCTTTGGCGGCAATCCGTTGTCCTGCCAGGCTGCCATGACAACCATCGATCTGCTTGAAAACGAGCTGATCGCCAACGCCGCCGTCCAGGGGGATTACCTGCTGGCCGGGCTGGGGGAATTGCAAAAAATCCACGAAAGCATGGGGGATGTCCGCGGCAAAGGCCTTATGGTGGGTGTCGAACTGGTCAAAGATCGCGAGACCAAAGAGCCAGCCAGGGCTTGGCGCAACGAAATTGTCAGGGCCGCCTTCGAAAGAGGATTGCTGGTATTGGGATGCGGTGAGAACAGCCTCCGGTTTTGCCCCGCATTGACAGTAACAGCTGAAGAAATAGACAAGTGTCTGTCTATATTTGACGACGCAATCCAATCTGTGACGAGTCGATCCGGCGAGGATCGATGACAAAAAGCAAGACAACTCATAAGTGAGTGTTATATTTTGGCCAGTGGATTTTATAATTTAGATATTGTCCTTCGACCTGGCTCAGGACCGTGAGTCCTTCGACGTTGCTCAAGACCGTGAACCTGTCGAACGGCCTGTCGAACGGCTTGTCGAACCATTTGTAATTTAAATATTGCGATTTTGACTTCAGCGCGCCATCCGGTAAAATAAATCGCTTCAATCCGAATCGGTTAGAATTGAGTTTGACGTTTCCCTGCAGATCCTCGAGAGTAATTTGACATCACCAAACCGTTGGGATATATAAATAATTCTATCTATCCATTTCTTATTGTTATATTGTTGTTTTTCTTCTGTACATTTATTGGGAATTATTTTGGGATTCGATTTGCCCCTCTAGCTTCACGCCGATATTTTCTTTTGAATCTATTGGCTCCCAAGATGACCTCCTGAAATCTGTGCATTGATATCATCGAGAAAGGAGGCATTTCTGATGGCTGAGGGCAAAATCAAATGGTACAGTGAAGAAAAAGGGTACGGATTCATAGAAACCGAAGAGGGAAATGACGTCTTTTTTCACAAATCGAATGTCGAATTTGAGGGTCATTTTGGGCTTCGCAAAGCCGATCGCGTATCCTTCGAAGTACAGTCGACCCCGCGCGGTCAGAAAGCAATAAAAGTTAAAGCCCTGTAAACCGGGCCGTCCTGTTTGCCCGCTTGATTGCGAAATAAACTGAATAACCTTTGCGGCAGAGTCGATATCGGCTCTGCCGGATTTTTAGATGGAAACCATTTTTAAAAATGTCGTGCGCCAACGGAGTTAAATTGCGTTTGGGCATAGGTCAAAAGTACTGGATGAAACTCCTGAAGATGGTAGCGAATCTTTTTGCAGATCTGATTGAGATGCACCTTTGGCCTTTGCGTATTCCATCAGAAGCGACCGGATAAGTTCTTTCACGGATATGATTTTATTGACCCGGTAGGCATTTTTTCCGGCAAAGGCAAAACCATTCTTGAATTTTCCCTTTTTGGCACAAGACAGCGCAATGGCAATACAATAGGGGCTATTGGTGTGATCGCACGTTTTGATGCATTGGTAGGGGCATCTGAAAGGCTTTTTCTTACCGTTTTTCACTTCATCAATAAACTCGTTGCGAACCGCCCGACCTGGCAAACCCACCGGGCTGTTAATCACCACCATGTCTTCCTTTTCGGCATCAATATAAGCCTGTTTGAACGCCCGAGCCGCATCACATTCATGGGTGGCCACAAAGCGGGTCCCCATCTGAACACCTGCTGCTCCGAGCCCTAAAAATTTTTGAATATCAGCGCCGGTGTATACGCCTCCGGCTGCAATGACTGGAATCACGGCTTTGTGCTCGGCCTCAAAACACTTGACCGCCTGAACAACCTCTTTTATCAGTTTTTCAAGGGCAAAATCTGGATCTTCCAGTTGTTCGGATTTAAAACCGAGGTGGCCGCCGGCTTTGGGGCCTTCCACCACAAAGGCGTCCGGCAGGTAGTCGAATTTTGACAACCACTTTTTGCAAATAATTGTGTCGGCGCGTCCCGAGGAAACAATCGGCACCATTTTGGTTTTCATCCCATCTTTCAGATAGCCGGGCAAGTCAAGTGGAAGCCCTGCACCTGCAAAAATAACATCGATCCCTTCGCGCAGCGAAGTTTTGACCAAATCTCTGAAATCGGTCAGTGCCACCATGATATTTACGCCGAGAATACCCTTGGTCAATTCTTTTGCCCTGCGGATCTCCCTTTTCAGGGCCCGAATATTGGCCTGCGTGCTGTTGGCGGCGATATCCGGTTCGCCGATGCCGACCATGGCTGCGGCAATCACACCGATGCCGCCTTCATTGGCTACCGCCGATGCCAGCCCTGAAAGTGAAATGCCAACCCCCATTCCACCTTGAATGATGGGTATCCGGCTGACAAGGCCCCCTATTTTCAATTTCGGAAAATTCATTAACACTCCCTCGGTTCAATATGAAGTCTGTGGATTCGACTGCCTCGATCTCGAGGCAGCACGCATTACCATTTGGCAAATTCATACAAAAAACCGCGTCGATGGCCGCTGGCGGTCATCGGCGCGGTTTTTTACGATATATTTATTTTATAGAACCATTGAAAGCATGGCAAGAAGGGAAAACCGTTTTACAAAAGTTTTACATTCTAAAACGGAAAAAGGTGATAATAATTGTTTAAATGCAGTATTTTTTCCACTTATCTTCATCCAATTCGGCTCCCAGGCCGGGACCGGGCAGAACATTTACATACCCTTTGCCACTGGTAACATCCTCGTAGGTAACTATGTTTTGGGTGACATCGTCGATTTTTGACTGCGAAGCCGGTGCACACCCTTCAGAGCCCATGCCCATTTGGGCCTGTCCGGTGGAGACCGCAAAATGGCGGCAGGCCTGTCTTCCAACCTCATAAGTGTTCGCGCCACCAACAATTACCGGGATGCCTGCCGATTCAGCAACTGCCGCAATTTTCTTTGACCGCCAAAGGCCACCGTTCTTCGAAATTTTTATATTGATAATATCGGCAGCCCCTTTTTTAATAAGCTTGTATACGCTTTCCAAAGAGGTATTGCTTTCATCGGAGCTGATCGGGGTATCGACAGCGTCGGCGACTTTGGCCATCCCATCCAAATCCCAGCGTTTCACCGGCTCTTCAACAAATTCAGGGTTGTATTTCTCCATCCGGCGTATGATCCGGATGGCCAGATCCGGCCGGTAGGCTTCGTTGGCATCCAGCCGGATGTTCAGCTCCGAGCCAACAGCGTTTCGCACCTGTCGCAGCCTTTCTAAATCGGTCGCAGGATCATGCCCAATTTTGACGACCACTGTTTGGTAACCCTGATTCTTGCGATACTCAGCCTGTTCAGCCATTTTGTCAGGTGTATCGATACTTAAGGTATAGGTTCCGAGTATCTTTGCATCAAACTCACCGCCAAGCAGTTTGTATGCGGGTTTGTCCAGCGCTTTGCCCATAATATCCCAGAGGGCCAGATCAATACCGCATTTGGCAATCAAATTGCGAGGTACGACGGCATCCATCTTGTGATGAATGCGTTCGATATCAAATGGATCTTCTCCGATAACGACCGGTGACAGATAATGATCAATCATTGGCTTGGTGCTTTCCGGCGTTTCTTCCGAAACCCCGCCGCCCGGTACAAATGATCCCTCACCGATACCGGTGATATCTTCATCTGTGTAAATCCAAACCAGCACGTTACTAAAGGCCTTTAAAACTCCGTGGGAAAAGATATACGGGTTTTCAACCGGTATTTCGATAATTCTGGTTTCAATCTTGGTAATTTTCACTCTCTACTCCTTTTTAATATTTGTGAGTTGCCTCCGTAATGAGTTTTTGGAGCTTGTCCAGATCACCGGAAGATAAGCTCCTTCCGATTCCTAACGGTGCTTTGGGAGTTCCGACATCAATCCCAACCATTTTGATCATTTCCTTGGCGGCCACGGGAAATGGTGCCGACTCAAAACCTTGGCGGATTAAGGCAATCCTTTCCTGCAGGGCTAGACACTGATTGATATCTTCTCGAATGTAGGCGTCATACAATTTGACTACCAAATCCGGTACCACGTTGGCAGTGGCGGCGATCAGCCCTTTGCAACCATGCATCAGACCGGAAAAAAACAATTTATCCTGCCCCATGATGAGCATGAAGTCTTCTTCCCGTGTTCGCATAATGTACTCTGCTGTCAAAGCCAGATTCCCGCTGCTGTCCTTCAACGCAATGATATTATCCACTCGTGCCAGCTTCGATAACGTGTCGGGAGACGGCTTCACCCCCCCGGTTCTGGCCGGATTACTGTAGATAATGATAGGTAATCGGGTGCTTTTTGCTATCTGGATATAGTGCTCGGCCAAATCCTCCTGTGAAGGTGAGATATAAAATGGTGTGATAACCAGCACACCGTCTGCGCCAATCTCTTCTGCTTGCCTGGTCAGCTTAATGGCTTCATGGGTTGTTACCGCCCCCGTACCGGCGTATACTGGGATTTTCTTATCTACAACTGCCATAACGGTTTCCAGTAAAATTTCCCGGTCCTGCATCTCTAAACCAAAAAATTCACCCGTGCTGCCCGCAGTAATGACACCGTGAACGCCATGGCCGAGCACGAATCGAGTTAATTTTTCCATGGCCACAGAATTTACGCGACCATCTCGATTGAAAGCAGTTGCCAGCGGTACAAATACTCCCTTTGAGGTGTCGGACTTCATATCTGAGCCCTCCTTTTGATTCTTTTATCGATATTTTTTACCAAACGACTGAGAAGAAAACATAAGATTAAATATATAACCGCCAGCATCGTATACATTATTATCGGTTTGACCTCGCGGGCGTTGATGATCGCAGTCGTACGGACTACTTCTCGGACACCGATAATACTGGCCAGGGTAGAATCCTGAAAGGCAATAATACTCTGTGTCAGCAAAGAAGGCAGCATCCTTCGAATCGCCTGCGGCCAGACAATGTAAAACGAAACCTGCCAAGGTTTTAAGCCGGTTGCCAAGCCGGCGGTTCTTTGATCGGTGCGCACCGACTGAAGACCTGATCGAATGAATTCCGCAAAGTAGGCGGCCTCAAAGGCCGTAAGCCCGATCAAAGCGGCATGAAGCGCATTTACATTGCCGCCAAGCAGCATCGGTGCCGTGTAGTAGGTCCAGAACATAACCATCAGCAACGGGCTACTGCGCAAGACGTTTATATAGACGGTTACCGGATAATATATGATCTTATACCGGGAAAGTCTCCCAAAAGCCAGTATACTGGCAACTGGAAAGGCAAAGAGAATTGCAAAAAAGGTAAGGGTAACGTTAAATTTAAATATTGCCAGAAGCAGCGCAACGAAAGATTCGAATAGCTGGATTATCGTCATGGCAGCTATGAACCCTCCCCTCTTTGCAGCAAGCCGGGGATTCGAAGGCGCTTTTCAACAAGCCCCATAAACAGCGCAACTGCCCAGGCGATGCACAGGTAAACCACTGTGCCCAAGGTATTGGCTTCGATCCAGCGAAATGTATGAAATCCAATTCTCTGGGTTATATAGGTGGTCTCCACTACGCCCACAGCCATCGCCAGAGAAGAACTTTTGAAAATTGTTAAAAATTCAGTGGTGATGCTCGGCACGATAATCCTCAAGAGCATGGGCACGACGACATTGAGCTCCATCTGCCACCAGCTAAGACCCGTGGATAAGGCAGCCCAGCGAAGATCTCTACCCACGGTATTGAGGCCCGCCCGAACATGTTCGGCGACTTTCGCTGAAGTATAGAGAGACAGTGTAAATATAGCGCTCCCGAGTTCCCAACCCATCTCATAGAGTATGCGGCGCATATCCCTGGGAAGTAGCAAGGGAATGACAAAATAAGAAAAAAATAATTGGACTAAGAGCGGTATGTTGCGGAAAATTTCAACGTAGACAGTTGAAAATAACTGTACGATCTTCAGAGGGGCCTCGGTCAGCATCCCGATAAGGACTCCGAGGATTAAGGCGAAGACCCAGGAAACAAGAGATATTTCTAAGGTCAACAGAAATCCTTCAATGATCCATTGGCGGTAGGGCATCTCCAAGAGAATTGACCATTGCGCTTCATAACCCATCTTCAATCCTCTTAACTTCCCGAATTACCCAGCAGCAGTTCCCCTAGTTTGTCAATATCCTCTTGCTGTTCGATGGAATCCACAAAATCTATAATTTGCCGGCAGGTAGAATCATCGACGACCGCATGGCTCAATCTGATAAATTTGGTTTTTATATCATCAGCGCTGAAAGGATTTTCCGGGGTACCGGCAGCATAATCCACACGTTTTGAGAATTTTTTGTCGGTTGTCGTGGTGATCTCAACGACGGAAGCATATTTTTCCGGGAATTTGACATCCAATTTTTCATCACCGATGATCTGCGTATTTTTTACCAACCGCTTGATACCCGGCTCTGACCTTCGATCAAACAAAATGTCACTGATCATCACCTCGCAGTCATGGGCGCCAATCGGCAGGATATATTGCGCAGAATGAGATCTTAAATCAGTGCCATCAATCAGCTCCGTACCGTTTTTGGGAAATCGCAGGACAATTTTCTCAACATCAGCGCTGTTTAAGTTATGATTATTCATGATACTGATCAACGCATCCAAACCCGGGTGTAAAAACGCACAGCATGAATACTTTTTGAAAGCCAGCTCCGTGATGGAATAATTATTGCCAAGCTCCCGGGTTAAGGTTTGAAGATTTTCAAGCTGCCATTTGGCGAAAGCTCTGAAGATATTGTATCGACCCTCGAAAATATCCGGCGGCCCGCCAAAGCCCAATTTGGCCAGATACGCCGATGTGATTCCGTTTCGCGCCGCAATACTATGGTTAAACGGTCTGGAGTTCTCGGAAAAATCTTCTTTCCAGGCCAGCAATCCAGAAGTTTGCTGTGCGGAAAGGCCCAGTGCTGTTGGATACTGGTTTTTATCCAATCCGAATAGTCGGCCCGCTGCCAGGGCAGCACCGATCGTTCCGGCGATCGAAGACGGATGAAACCCTTGGTCATAGAGTACACGCGGATTTAAAGCCATGCTCACCCTGCAATCAAACTCGGTTCCCAAAATAAATGCAATCAGAAGTTCTTTGCCGCCGACTTTCTCACGTTCGGCCACCGCTAAACATGTGGGAACGATGGTGGCCGCAGGATGGACGACGGCTTCAGGATGATGCGCTTCGATATCACAATAGTAGCCGAAGGTTCCATTTACGATGGCCGCATTGATGCAGGAAGACTTAAATCCCTGACCAATGATAGTAGATTCTTGCCTGCCGCCCAGACCTCTGACGAATTCGGTTAACTTTCGACCGGCATCGTATTTGGAATTTGATGCGGCGATCAGTGCGCCGATGGTATCCAACAACACCAGCTTTGTATGCTCGATAACTTCACCGGGTAAATCATTGAAAGACAAATCATGGACGAAATCAACCACTTGTCTGGTATAGTCTCCAACGTTCTCTAAGGATGGAGTTGACAATTTTCACCTCCCTGATCGTATGTTAAAGTCGAACGTTTCGCGGGTTATTGGAAGTGGCGCCGTTTTCTTTTGATTGTAGATACTATGATACGAGGCGCTAGCGCAGGCACGTATTGGCTCTTCCTCCATCAATACTGCAGGTGATACCTGTAATGAAGCCGGCCTTATCAGAAGCCAGATATAAAATAAGATCTGCAACCTCTTCCGGATGGCCCACGCGGCCTAAAGGATGCGTGTTCTGGGCACTGTGCTCAATGAATTTCTGATAGCTATCTTCCGCCATCCCGCCTCTGCGATGCAATTCGGTTTTGATCACGCCCGGATTGACCGAATTGACTCGAACGCCATCTGCTGCCAGTTCCAGGGAAGTACACCGTGTCAATTGGTCAAGTGCTGATTTGCTGCAGTTGTAAGCCAATACTCCCGGAAATGATCGAATCCCGGTGACACTGGACACATTAACGATATTACCCCGGGTTTTCTTTAGATAGGGTACTGCGAGGTGTATCAGGTAAAAAACCGACCGCACATTGATGTTGAACATAATGTCCCAGTCTTCTACAGTGGTGGTTTCAATGGTGCCCATTTTGATAATGCCGGCTGCATTAACCAGGATATTGATCCGTCCATATTGCTCCAGAGTCTTATCCACCAGTTCCTGACAGTCTGATTCATTCGTAACGTCGGCTGGCACAACCAATGATTCTCCGGCCAGGGTTTCAGCCGTTTGATTTAATCCGGATTCCGAACGCGCTGCCAATACTATCTTGGCCCCTGCATTTGAAAATGCCTGGGCTGTTGATTTACCGATGCCGCTTGAAGCACCGGTGATGATGGCTACTTTGTCATCTAGTCTCGGCATTTCTTTCTTTTCTCCTTTCAATTCGCTATTCTTCGGTTATTTTATGCGCAAACAAAGTGGGCAAAAGCTTTCAAATGAAAAATCCTTTGCCCACTCCCCGGAGAAAGTTACAATACTGTAAATATCGGCCTCTTGCGTAGATCGTAAAAAGTTTTTAACCTTGATGTTGCCCCCAGGAATCCATACAGGAGTGTTGAAGGTAACATTAAAATCTAGGACTTCAATGAAATTACTATATCATTGCTCATTTCTCTATGACTCAGGTACTCCGTGACAATTAGAGTTCACGAAGAAATAAATTCACGATTTTAGGCATTGAAGCGCCCGTTGGGCAAAGCGCGAAAACGCTGTAGTATAGAGATATTCCGAGTTTTCGCAACGCGGCCAGACGGGATGCATCAGCATTTAAAATGTCGGGATGCATCAGCGTATAAAATGTGAAGTTATTTTTGAGTGAATCCTTAGTCCGGCCAGGAGTTGAATCGTTCCAAGAAAGCCAAGTTGGCTGGTTTTTGTTTCGGCAACCCGACCGGTACAAAATATTTTTGATACAGGGCTTCCCATTCACCTGTTTCGAATGCCTCTACCACGGACAGGTTAATGATGTTGGCAAAGCTGGAGCTGTTCTCCCGCATCGGAAATGCCTGAGCAAATGCATTGACTTCCGGATCAAATACTCGCCACTTGCCCGGGTCGGGCGTGCTATTTTGCAATCCATAAAGGATCGGTCCGTCACTGGTATAGGCATCAATAGATCCACCCTGTAGCGCCGTCAATCCCTCCGTATGATTCTCAAATCCGATAAACCTGGGGGATTTATTCAAAACTCCGGTCTCAACCAGTTTCTGGGTGTAAAGCATCTCTTCCAGGCCGCCCCGGTGCCCGCCGATTCGCTTACCTGCCAGATCAGCCGCATTTTTTATATTACTGTCGGCGGAGGTCAAAATGAAAGTCGCAGTCAAAAAAAATGGTGCCGAAAAGTCAACCACAGCTTCGCGTTTTTTGGTGATGACTGTTGCTCCGGCTTCCATATCGATTGTATTGTTTTGGAGCAATGGAATGCGGGTTCGTCCGGTTACTGCGATATAATTGATTTTGATTTTCTGGCCCAGTTCCTTCTCAAGACGCTGATGTACTTTTTGGGCAATTTCTGTTGAAAAACCGACGTAATTGTTTTTTTTGTCCAGGTAGCCATAAGGCGGAGTTGTCTCGCGGGCTCCGAGATTGAATACGCCGGCTCTCTTGATTTTATCAATGGTCGACTCAGTTGGCGAAGCGGCGGCCGCTTTACGGGTGCCCACCAGGTTTGTGAGAAAAAGGGATCCCAAACCCAATGCACCGCCGGTTAGCAATTTACGTCTGCTTAGCTGAAGCTGATTGCAGGATTTGTTTTGTTTGGTTTGCTTTTGACGTTTTTTTTGTACGTTGGTGTTCATAAGCCCTCCTTCTTTATTGAATGGTTTATAAATCAACTATTTCCCCATAACACCAATGTTGACCACCTCCTTTAATAGATGATTGTCTCAGAATTTATATTCTGTGGTTGAGTGAAAAAAATTCATTTAAGTTCGAAAATTGCTGACCCATTCAGCCGTCGTACCGATGCCGATATCGTGGTATCTTGGAATGGTTGGCTATTCCACAAAAAGGTAAGAAGTTGTTTTCAGTTTGAAAATTGTGAATTGTGTATCGGTTTCGCTAGCATAAGATTATTGAAGCGATCACTAACGCAGGCAGTATCAATTTTATATAGCCAGTGCATGTTTTGCTGTCAAGATTAATTTGTGTTTGGACCGAAATTTAAAACTAGCTGAAATTGTTGATGAATACCGCATAAAACGAATATGAATATGAGTTTGAATGTCAGCTGTTGGGAATACTGAAAATCTACTGCCAGAGGTTTTACCTCTTGAATTGCGATTCGTGTCTCATTCAGTCGCGCCGTCCCATAGTAATTTATCCTGGTTTATAATCGGCGCCCGCTAATTACGCTGGTTGGTTCCGGCAATATATTCAACCCTCGACATCAAAAGTTTCATTGCTATATTTCAAACCATTACAGGTCATATTTAGTTCAAACAGGCAATAATCATTTGGGTTTTACGCCTGTCCTCAACTCGGGATGCGGTTTATAAGCCCGTCGGGGGATTTCGTTTCTACAGACAATATCAGCCGAATATCTGTTTGCGTTCGCTGCAGTTCCACGTGCCAGCGACATGGAAGGGAGAGTGCAATGGAAGTCCAACAGCCCGCTGGGCATCTCGATCAGATGCTCCGTCAGACAAGAGCGCATCATGTGCAGTTGAGCCAGATGGCCGACAGCAAAGCCAATATGATAATGACGGTGGCTTCGATTTTGGTGCCCCTTTCGATTCGATATCTTCAGACACCGCAATTCCAACCGGCGGCTTATATCATGATCGGCTTCTGCATTCTGACGGTCGTGCTTTCCGCCTTTGCCGCTTTGCCGAACATCAAAAACAATAGGCAGCCGGGAAACCTTTCGGCAGCCCAAAACCCTTCTTTTAACTTGCTGTTTTTTGGATCGTTTTCCAAAATGGATTACCCGGAATTTAAGGACGCAATGACAGAGGTGATGAACAACCACAATCAGGCGTATGAAATCCAGATCCGGGAAATCTACCTCATGGGTCGATACCTGGCGCGTTCGAAGTATCGCTTTGTCCGGCTGGCTTACCTGAGCTTCATCACCGGCATCACCATCAGCGCCGGTGTCTACGTGCTGGGTATCTATCTGTAGTGATATCCCGTTCATATTCACAGCTGATCGCCTGTTTGGCGCATGGGGACGTTGGGCTGGAATCATAGCGACCATAATGGCGAGTATTTCCGAAGCGGAATATATCTTTTCAGATCTCCTAACCGCGCTGAAGTAGTGAAATTGGCAAACGTTTTTGCAAACTCATTGAAATTGTTTATATACAAATTAAGGAGAATGCGTATGCGAGTGCTATTCATAAGTAGAGAAATACAGGGTCAAAATATAGCCGATCGCCTCCTGGCCAAAGATGAGTATCGGATGATGTTTCGCTCAGCCGAACATCAGGTTACCTTCATCGAAGAAGACGAGGCGCTACGAGCATCGAGACCGATGATCGCGTCATTTTCATCGGACCAGCCTCCGCCATAAAAAAAGCATTCGATATATTCATGCTCAAGAAGTGAAAATTTCTGGTCCAGAGAACCAGGCTCTGGATTGCCCCTAAAAAAGGGTTTGCAGCCGTCGGACCTATAAGTGACTAATGTCATAAGTGCACCTAAAGTGCCTAAAATTGTTGTGTCACAGCACTCCATCGTTGCTAATAAAGATGGGGCGGACCAGGGCTCTTGATCGCGAAAAACCTTTCCCCAAATCAATTTCGACAGAATTGAGTGAAGATTGACAGTTGTCGCCCGCAAGATTACCTTTGGAGTTAATAGTTTCGGACGATGAAATCCCGTCCGCTTCAAAAATCGACACACCAGGTTCTCCATTTTTCGTCAATGATATCCTGAACAGACAGAATGTTATCATTAACATTGACGGTGCCGTAAAAGTTCGAATTCGTCATGCCGGTCCCGGATCAAATCCGAAATGATGGATCCAGCATCCAGAACATGAAGAAATCACTGGATTCCGGCCTTCTCCGCAATGACGCTTTAATTGATGGACAAAGATTATTATGATTAGATAACCCAGCGGACATAATCTCATAATGGATTGTCCGCTTGGTTCCTAAAGGAGGAATAAATATGAAAAAACTGATATTCATACTTTTTGTCAGCATTACATTAATTACCGGGCCGGCTCTTGCGCAAAACAAACCGACCAGGGAAATTTCAAATATTACGGGTGACCTTTACAGGTTTCGGAATAATTTCCATTTCTCCGTCTTCTTGGTTACTCCAGAAGGCATTATTGTGACGGATCCGATCGACAAAGATGCCGCCGCCTGGTTGAAAGCTGAATTGAAAAAACGATTCGATAAGCCGATCAAATATTTGATTTACAGCCATGATCATCGGGACCATATTGCCGGTGGTGAGGTGTTCGCGGAGGAAGCCATAGTGATCGCACATGAAAATGCTAAAGAGACGATCGTTGGTGAGCAGCGTCCGACGGCGATTCCCGAAGTTACGTTTTCCGATCATATGACGATCGAGCTTGGGGGAAAAACCGTCAAGCTCATCTATGTTGGGCGCAGCCATTCGGATAATATGATCGCGATGCATTTCCCGGCGGAACGCGCGGTCTTTGCTGTAGACTTCATTTCAGTAAAGCGACTCCCCTACAGGGACCTGTCCGATGCCTACTTTCCCGACTGGATTGACGCTATAAAAGTGGTTGAGGCGATCGATTTCGACATTCTGATTCCCGGTCACGGTCCGGTAGCGGTCAAGGCGGATGCCACCGAACACAGGGAATACATCCAAGCTCTGTACGACGCGGTTTTAAAAGCAGCCCGGGAGGGTAAGACACTTGACGAAATGAAACAGACGATTACGCTGGATCAATATAAACATTTCGGTCAATACAATAATTGGCGGGTGTTGAACATTGAAGGCATGTACAAGCAAGTCAGCATGCATCGTCGTGGGAATTGATTCACATAATTGAAGGATCCTGCCCATGTCAGAAGCTAGTCTCAAACGTCGACTCGCAGCGCTGTTGAGTGCCGATGTGGTGGGCTACAGTCGGCTTATGGCCCAGGATGAGCTGGAAACTGTCCGAACGTTGACGGCATACCGCGAACGGGTTACCGGTATCGTGCAGGCATCCGGCGGACGCGTGGTGGACTTTATCGGCGACAACATGCTGGCCGAGTTTTCAAGTACGCTGGATGCCGTCGAATGTGCGGTACAAATTCAGAAAACAATCGCCGAGATGAATACAACGCTGGCTGAAAGCCGCCGAATGAATTTTCGAATCGGTATCCATCTGGGTGACGTTATGTCAGATGGGAAGCGTATCTATGGTGACGGTGTCAATATTGCCGCCCGGCTGGAAAGTCTTGCGGAGCCGGGCGGTATCAGCATCTCCGATATGGTCTACAAGCAGGTCCATACCAAATCCGGGCTCGCATATATCGACCAGGGAAAGCACAGTCTTAAAAATATCCCCGAACCCATGCGCGTTTATCGCGTTGTCACACCTGACGGCACCCAGGCGGCCGATGCTGCTCCAACGACCCTGATCAGTCGACCGTTGCTGCCGCTGCCTGCCAAACCTTCGCTGGCGGTGCTTCCATTCGTAAACCTCAGTACCGACCCTCAAAATGATTATTTCAGCGACGGCCTGACAATTGACATTATGACAGCCCTGGTGAAGATTCCCGGATTATTTCTCATCAGCGACATCTCGATGTTCAGTTACAAATCAAATCCAGTGTCCGTCCAGGAACTCGGCCGCCAACTCGGTGTAAGTCATGTGCTGGAAGGAGGAATTCGAAGGGCCGGAGATCGCATACGTATCAGCGCCAGACTCACCGAGATTGCAAGCGGCCGTCAGATATGGGCTGATCGTTTCGATCGAAGAATGGATGACCTATTTGATATCCAGGATGAAATTACCGAAGAGATTGTTACGGCCATGGACGTTGAACTGGTTTCCGGTGAACCGGGCCGCACCGTACGGCAAACATTTAAGAGTTCAGCTGCACTTGAATTATACTATCGCGGTTGGAATGCGCTTTTTGCTTCTTCTAAGGAGGAAATAATCACAGCGCAGCAAATGTTCGAAGAAACGATCCGTCTGGAGCCCGAATCTCCCCTTGGATATGCGCTGGGCGCATGGGCCCATTGGTGGGCAGTATTCCGCGATAAAAGCGACAATGTTGAGCTTTCATTGAAGCGGGCAACCGAGTTGGCCCGCGCGGCTCTGGAATTGGAAGATGTTACCGGTCTTCCGCACCTGATGATGGCCCAGGTCCATCTTTTAAAAGGCGAACACGAAAAAGCACTGAATGAATCCGAACAAGCCGTTTTGGCTCGTCCGAGCTGCGATGCTTCCTATGCGATCAAAGCCCATATCCTCAATTATTTGGGTCGGCCGGCCGAGGCGATCGAACTGGCCCGGTATGCCATTCGCCTGACGCCCGTTTATCCGACTTTCTACCCGGCTGTTCTGGCCGCCGCCTATTATGGCAGCGGGCAATATGATAAAGCCGCTGCCGCTGCCGAAGAAGTCCTCACCTCCGATCGCGACAACCTGGATGCACTCCTTGTGCTGACCGGCGCCAAAGCGGCCTTGGGCCAGACAGATTCGGCCCGCCGGGTCGCCCATCGCGTGCGGCGAGTCAAACCGGACTTTACATTGGATAAATTCGCCGCCAGCCAGCCTTACAAGGATCCGCAAACCCTGGAACAGGTCCTGAGTATGCTGTGCAAGGCCGGTTTGTGAACGGCGACTCTTGGAAACAGATAAAGCCGGCCGTCGATTCGTCGATCTATTCATGCCTACTGAATCGACGATATTCGAACAACCACCAATTGAATAAATTTTACTCGCCTTTTCAATATCTTATCTCGATTAACCAAAATCCGCAAACAATTCTTATTTTTATTTGTTTGCGGATTCTATGATTGATATTGACAAGATCCGCAAACAATCCGGAAATGGATAGAAAATGCACCCTGCTGAAAACACCCCGCGGATATGTAATGGACAATGCGTTGATAAGTCAAAACGGGCCGGATAATGCCCTACGGGATTTGGATTATTTCAATCACTTTGTCACTCTTGAAGATCTCTTCCCCAATCGTTGAGATAGACCAGACGAGATGGCTGTTCCAAGACGATGCTTAAAAAAGCCGTTTTCGTAAAAATTTCAACATCTTCGCTGTTTTTAAATTATTCCTGTTTGCCCCGGGTATTAATAACATACCCATTCCTGATAGATCAAACCACTTATACATTCACAATAATTCTGACTCGGCATATCAGGATACCAATCGTGACATGGTACGCCAACCATGCTATCCCAAGTTATGCATGGTTCGTTCATGATACATTTTATACTATCACCGCTACATGGGGCACATGTGTCAAATGCCATTCTTTAGTCATCGATATATTGAATTTGCTTTTTATTTTCTTCAATGTAATACCCAGACAACATATCGTGTGGATAACTTGGTAGGCCATGACCTTGCAGCACACATTGTCCGCTGCTTTTTTTAACCCACCTGCCATCACTGCATCGGTCGATTTTTGGAGATTGCAAGCTCAATCAAGTTCGAGACTGATTTCCTTTTTTATCGATATTTAATATTTAAGGCCCGACCCCTTGTCTTTTCTTTTCCCGTTTCTCCTGGTTCTCCTCAAATAGCATAATAATTAAGATT
>Ga0126331_1000325_pt1 | contig 17005 bp, 17 predicted proteins | sample InaspJWI98metaG_FD_96379 | JGI IMG/M metagenome (GOLD analysis project Ga0126331, IMG submission 96379) | Marine gutless worms symbiont microbial communities from Oahu, Hawaii - Inanidrilus sp. 2 OAHU.JWI-98 metaG | ecosystem: Host-associated > Annelida > Digestive system > Unclassified | place... | reverse complement strand
AGTATACTTTGTAAAATAAGTCTATCTAACAGGAGTTTATCATGAGAACATCAACTGTATCAGCAAAACTGGACCCTAAAGTTGCAAAAAAACTCGAGCTGTTAGTTAAAGCGACTGCCCGTTCTAAGTCTTATCTTGTCGCTGAGGCCATTGAATCTTATGTCGAGGACCAGGCATGGCAAATTGAAGCCATAGAGGAAGGCATAAAAGAAGCCGATAAAGGAAAATTCGCCACAGAAAGGGAAGTTGAGAATACATTTAAGAAGTGGGGCGTGAATGAAGATTAAATGGGTGCGCCTCGCACTTAACGATCTTAATGAGGCCGGCGAGTTTATTGCCCGGGATAACCCCAAAGCGGCAAGCCGAGTATTAAAGCGTATCTGGGATGCAGTGCATATGTTGGCTGATCACCCGCATGCCGGCCGTCCCGGTCGGATTCCGGGGACCCGAGAGTTGGTGATTACCGATACACCTTTCATTATCCCCTACCGAGCAGTTGAAGACACAGTTCAAATCCTTCGGGTTTTACATGGTAAAAGAAAATGGCCTAAGGAAAATTAGGGACAAGAAAGGGGATAGGTACTTTATATTTTTGAAAGAATGGGATCACATCTTATAGTAGTTGTCAAAATTTTGTTCTGTTATTCAGGATTGGTCTATCAGCTAAGGTTCTATCTTTTAGATGCTTGATGCCAGATCCAGGATACCAGATACCGGATCACGGTATCGCTCGCGCAGCGCAGGCGCTTGCGCAGCGTGTCGCTCCTTCTTTTTATATAAGAGGGAAAAAAAGGGGATTTTATGTTTTCGACAAGGGGCTGATGTAGGGTGTTGAACCTATTCCATTGCGGTTTCGATCATGGCCCGCATATTTGCCAATGTTACCTCCGGAGAGGTGCCTGTGCCGGTTGACAATAAGAGTTTTCGGCCGTCGGCTGCCGCCAATACCGCTTGCGTTTCTGATTTTACCTCCTCGGGCGTGCCATGACGCATGGGGCCATGTGGATTGACGCCGCCGAAGGGCACCATGGCATCTCCGATTTTATCATAGACATCCGAGAGTGCATGAACATCACTGCCAAGATGCCAAATGTCTGCCCCAAATTGAAGAATCCCTTCGATGTGACGATCCGAATGAAATCCTTCGTTGTGATATATTTTCACCTGCGTGGGAAATTCTGAATAAATGGATTGAAGATAAGGAAGGATAAACTCTTTCATATGGTCGGGATTGACCTGGCTGGGGACATGATCGGCGATTTGAAGCAGTTCCGCTTCCCCTATCAGCTGCTCTTGCAGATGAAGCCATTTGATAATGAATTCGGTGATCATTTCCATGAGCTTTTTTAACCGATCGGGTTCCTCATACAGGCTCAAAAAGTAATTATCATATCCCAGAATCAGCCCCGCAATTTCCGCGGGTCCCATTGATTTTATTATATGATCGACATCGAGCTTTACCCTGTTCAGCTTATAACGCATCACTTCCATTTGGGTAAGAAACAGCGGCGTTAAGCCGGCTTCTCCCGGTTTCGGAGCTTTGATGGAGTCGATCTCTTTGATATTTCTGAAAGTTGGGTAAATATGTGGTGCGGCTTTGTGAGACCAGACAATTTGACCCCCAAAGGCAGAGGCTTCTACCACCACACCCAGGCTTGGCCAGTAACCCGGTAAAATCAAGGCCACCGGCAAGAGTTCCTTGAGTTTCCGCTCCAACCTGATCCGTTCATCCACATCGAAATAATACCGTATCATATCCGGGATCCCTCCGACGACTCCGGCTGTGTTGGGAGGTAAGGCCCAGACGGCCACAAGGGGTTTTTCCGGTATCGGCCCCTTTACGAGAGAAACCAAATCTTTAATTTCAGGCATGTGCAAACCCTTTAAAAGAAAAGAAGGTTGCTATTTATGGGTATGAATTTTTCAAAAAAAGGATTGTGTGCAAGAATCGGGTCATATCTTAAATCTTAAATTTTGACAAATCTCTTTTATCGCTCGGGTAGAGTTTTATGATTGCATAAAAATATACTCTTCCGGATGCGATCACGTTTTGATGATTTCGTTAGCCCAAAGACGATCCAGAAAAACCTGCCACGGAAGAATCTCTATACCATCTTCCGTTTTTCTGGGATTGGTGTCCATGGACACCACAATGTAACTGCGTGCCTGATACTCCTCTTTAAAAGCTCTGATACCCTTCAGATGTCTATTGGTGACCATGTCGGTGCCTTTGACTTCTACAGCGATTTCATGATCTCCCAGCACGAAATCCACCTCAAAGCCGGAAGCCGTTTTCCAATAGGCAATCGGGTAGTTTTCCTCAGAGTAGCCGGAATGAGCTGTTAATTCCATGTAGATCATATGTTCAAAAGCTCTGCCAAAGAGCTCGGAACCTGGCATTATTTTTCCGCGGCGCGTAAGATGGGCCACAATACCGATATCGAAGAAAAAAAATTTAGGGGCACCAATCAAGCGCCTTTTAGCACGCTTTCTAAATGCCGGCAACATTCGACCAATTAAAGTGTCTTCGAGTATACGAAAATATTCTTTTACAGTCGGCGCACTGACACCGCATTCGGAGGCGATGTTATTGTAATTGGTCAATTCGCCGTTTGTCAGGGCAGCAATTTGCAAAAATCTGCTGAAGGCGGGTATATTCCGTGTCAGGGCTTCTGCTGAAATTTCCTCTTTCAGATAATCTCCTACATAAGCCTGCAGCAGTTTATAGGGATTCGAGCTTTGATAATGTCGTGGCAGCAATCCGGCATTGAGTGCCCTTAGCAATGAAAAATTCGGGATTTCCGGATAAACCAGGGGGTGCAATTCGTAGCGTACGGCACGGCCCCCTAATAGGTTGCCACGACCTCGCTTGACCTTCCGGGCGCTGGAACCGCACAATATAAAGCGTAACTTTCTATTTTCAACCAGCCAATGAATTTCATCCAGAAGGATTGGTATTTTCTGAACTTCGTCGACGATTATGGGTGATGCCTGATTTTCGGCCGTAAGACCGATTGCTGAACATTCCTCTCGAATAAGGCCCGGGTGCAGGAGAAGTCTTTGGTATTGGTCTGACATCAATAGATCATACCGCTTAGCGTCAGGATACAAAGTTTTTAATAAGGTGCTCTTCCCGGTTTGTCTGGGACCCCAGAGAAAACATGTTTCTGATGTACTCAATGGCAAATTTAATATTCGTTTATACATGACAAAATAAATAACATCTTTAGATTATCATGTAAATACAAATATGAGTTTTTTATTTTAACAGTTTATTTTACACTGGGTTAAAAAGAAAACCGGTTGTTTCAGGGCCCGGTGAATTTCAGGATGGCTGCAATGGATTTTGAGGCGAATCGTGCCGTTAATATATGGATGGGACCCGACATCGACGATCTTAAAGTGCGCTTTCATGCGGTCGATGGCCATACGGCTGTCTTCCGGCATCCGTGAATATATCTGCAACCGCGTCATCGGAGATCTCAGATCCAAAGCCCTGCAAAGTGCGAGGCATGCGGCCAGCAGCGGAACATTAACGGCCGTACCTTCTATCGCAGCCGCTTCTGAATCATCAACCCCATGATTATCGCCAAAAGCATTGCCGGCCTGAAGACATACGCGGGCAATGATGTCGGCGATGGCATTGCTGGAGATATTCAGTTCCTGCCAGTTTTCGCGGATCATTTCAGAGGATTTTGCAAACACAGCCCGGATAAAAGAACCGGTCTTTCGATGGTCCTTAAAGTCAACATCCATAGATGCCGATCCATGACTGACAGTCAAACCGATGTCATGCAGATAGCACGATGAGAAAAGAATAAACATATCCCGGGGCAGGGCGCTTAAAACCTGTTTTTGTTCATCATCCAGCAGCCAGTTTTCTAAGCACTGAATCATGCGATTGCCCTGATCGATTAAATCAACAGCTTCCTGCTCATTCCATGAAAGCCGGGGATCGGGCAACGTTTCGACTGCCCGCCGGATGGCTGCCATGTCGTCCTTGAAATCCCGTTTATGTTTATCCGATACTGTATTCATATAAGTAACACTTTTATATTTGTTAATGATTCAAAGTGAGCACGAAATTATGAATTGCAATACAGGCGCGACAGATAAATAGAAGATTGTGGTCACATCTTAAAGTCAACTCGCCCGGCCTCCTATATACAAATTTCATTACATAAAAATCCTCTTTTCTAAGTCCTGAGCGACCTCAGAAGCTACCTTGAAAATTCTGTTGACGACACCGAATTTTCAAGGTATAGAATTTTCCATGATTGAACGGCGACAAGAGCTCAATACCATTGAAAAGCTGCTAAAAAGAAATCCGGTTGTCGGTATTATCGGTGCCCGGCAGGTCGGAAAAACGACGCTGGCACAGCATTATGCAGCCCAAAGCAGCGCCGCCATAACTTATTACGATCTTGAAAATCCAGAAGACGAAGCACGCCTGGCAGACCCCATGCTTGTTTTAAAGCAACACGAGGGGCTGGTAGTCATAGATGAAATTCAAAGGCATCCGGATATTTTCCCCGTGCTGAGGGTATTGGCAGACCGGAAACGAATCCCGGCTCGATTCTTGATTCTTGGAAGCGCCTCTCCTGAGCTTATGCAAAAAAGTTCAGAGACGCTTGCCGGACGCGTGGCCTATCATCAATTAAGCGGCTTCGGCCTAGATGAGGTTGACATCAAAGAACACACAAACCTTTGGTTAAGAGGAGGCTTTCCGCGCTCGTTTTGTGCAAAAAGCCATAGAGAAAGCCATGAATGGCGCCGTAATTTTATTCGCACTTTTCTTGAAAGAGACTTGCCGCAATTAGGGATAACCATCCGCTCATCGACGCTGCAACGCTTTTGGACAATGCTGGCCCATTATCATGCCCAGGTGTGGAATGCATCCGAATTTGCCCGCTCTTTTGCTGTCGCTGACACTACCGTACGAAATTATCTGGATATTTTGAGCGCCGCCCTCGTTGTGCGTCAACTTCAGCCCTGGCATGAAAACATCTCAAAGCGGCAGGTAAAATCCCCAAAGGTGTACTTGTTAGACACAGGGATCTTGCATGCTCTTCTAAATCTCCGAACATTATGCGATGTAGAAGGACACCCAAAGCTTGGTGCATCATGGGAAAGTTTTGTTATTGAACAAATCATACGCTGTCTTCAGGTGTATCCGGAAGAGTGTTTCTTCTGGGCCACCTATTCTGGTGCGGAACTGGATTTGCTGATCGTCAGAGGACGGAAAAAATTGGGATTCGAAGTCAAAAGAACCAGCTCACCGCGAGTCACACCATCCATGCAACACGCCGTCAGAGATTTGAAATTAAATCGTTTGGATGTCATCCATGCCGGAGATGAAACCTTCCCGATGAAGGAAAAGATCCGGGCGGTTGCCCTGCAAAACATTCTAAAGGATCTGAGTCCCGTGGTTTAGAAATGGAGAATGGGGGGTACGTGCAGAGTGTGCGTAGAATACATTCCCGAAAAGGGAGGACAGATATGCAAATCTGATTTTCAAATTAACACACTTCTTTTGTAAAGGACGTGATAATGCCATCAATTTTGTCCATCCATTCTTGCCGTTGGGCAAAAGTTGAATGGCGAATATCATAGAAAATCTCACAAACTGGATCGGCGATCCCGCAAAATTGAAGCACTTGCTTTAACCAAAAGTGGCGTAAATTTATGAGAGCTGAATCAAATTTCTCCTGGTTGCTCGTAATAAACACACCAGCCTTTTTACCGGTTAGCAGCGGTATTTTATCCTTTACCATAAATTCCGCTCCCTCATAGTCATAGGCGATACCAGGCGAAAAAACCCGGTCAATCCATCCCTTCAATATGGCCGGCGGTGCGCCCCACCAGTCCGGATGAACGAAGACAAGTATATCCGAGGATTCCAGGCTTTCATAATGAATTTGGATACCGGCGTCCAGGCTGAATTTCCTTTTCATTTCTTCGCTGGTTAAAACAGGATCAAAGGCCTGTTCATAAAGATCGTGAAAATGGACCGTATAATTCGATGCTTTTAGGCGTTCAGCTATGCGTTCGGCAATGACGTGATTGAAACTGTCCTTTAGCGGATGAGCTATAACGACAAGTGCTTGCATGGTGATCCGATCCTGTTTCGGCGCTTAAATCCGACAATATCGCTGCTTATGCTATTGACCCTTACCCATACGATGCTTAAGGTTTTTTTGATATCGGGAAAAGGGTATCGTGTGAATGATGTTCGGTTGAAGGTACCCAGCCGGTTAATTGAACCGGGCCTTGCCGTGGTTGATTATCCATCGTCGTGCCGGTGACATGCACGGCGGCGGTGGTTTATATATTGGCTTACTATCTGCTGCATCACTTTAGACGCGGGCATCCTCGCAAATGGAATCGATGCCGCCCTGCCAACCGTTGGTTTTCCTTAAACAACGATCGATTGTTTAAGGTAGCGATAAATTATGGACGGTATTGCCTAGCGTCAAGGTGTTAATACCTGGATCTTTCATATGAAAGCCTCCGATTTATCCGCCCTCCAGAGGCGGGTAAACCTCTGGAGGACTCGTGCAAAGTCCAGGTTATATATGACATTGAAAATACGTTTGATACCAGGATCGATGGGTAGTTGTAAATTCAAATTAGATCCAGCGACCTGCTGCGACGGCACACGCACGCGTGCATAAGCGTTAGCACGGTTAACCTTTCTTTGTCACCCCAATAGCAAACCACCCGCATTCTCAAGGCCCTCACTAAATCCCGGACAAGTCGGAATTGAAGATTCATGGAGGTCGCTCTCCGAGGCGTAGGCGCTGCAACCCTTACGAGCCGGAGGCTTCGCTCCGTCATATTTCTAATCTAAAGAATACATAACTTTTATTTTGTACTAAAAGCAAAGAAACAACTTTCAAGGATCTGAAGGAATTTGTGATGCTAACACGATCCAGACTCATCGATGCGCTTCGCGATGTGATCGATCCAGAGGCGAACATCAACATTATCGATCTCGGGTTGGTGTATCGTGCGGAAGTACACCGAAGAAAAATCATCGTTGATTTTACGTTAACATATCCCGGATGTCCGCTTGCTGATTATATCCGAAACGAGATTTACACCCATGTCGGAAAAATCACCACCAAACGGATAGAAGCGAATCTTGTTTTGGAGCCGCCCTGGAATGAATCAAGAATGAGCGAAGAGGCGAGGGTTGCCTTCGGGTTTCCCATTTGAAGGGTACCGATGCACAGCGCCATAAGCGCAACCCTAAGGCACCAATACGCCTTTCAGGATAATCCCGGAACCGACTGTGGAGGATGGAATGCTGCTAAAAATCAATGATCTACACGCAACAATTGACGATAAACCGATTCTCAGAGGTGTGAATTTAGAGATTCGGACCGGTGAAATCCATGCCCTCATGGGACCCAATGGATCCGGCAAGAGCACTCTGGCCAATGTGTTGTTGGGTCACCCTGCCTATGCGGTCACCCAGGGTGAAATTTGGTTCAATGGTGAGAGTCTTCTCGAATTAGCCCCTAACGAACGGGCGCAAAAAGGTCTGTTTTTGGCCTTTCAATACCCGGTTGCCGTCACCGGGCTGACCGTGGGGAAATTTTTAAAACGGGCCCTGGAAGTTCGGCTCAACGGCGATGACAGATTGAATCTAACCGGCTACCTAAAAGATCTTCGTGCTGAAATGGACTATATGGAAATCGATCAACAATTTATCAACCGGTATCTCAATGATGGGTTTTCCGGTGGAGAAAAAAAGCGTATGGAGATTCTTCAAATGCTGATGTTAAAACCGACCCTGGCCATATTGGACGAGACCGATTCGAGTTTGGATATCGACGCGCTTAAAATTGTGGCCAAAGGCGTCAACCGGCTCCGCTCGGAAAATTTCGCCAGCCTGATCATTACCCATTATCAACGGATCCTGAACCATATTCAGCCCGATGCGGTGCATATTTTTTATGACGGCCAGATTGCGGTATCAGGTGGATCCAAGCTGGTCGAAGACCTCGAGGAAAAAGGGTACGACTGGATCAAATCAAGCCATCATACAAGTGAGGTGAAAAATGGATCAACAGCAACAAGCAATTGATATTGCTGAATATAAATTTGGCTTTAACTATCCGGATGAATCTGTTTTCAAAACCCGCAAAGGTTTGGATGAAGAAGTGGTGCGAGCGATCTCCCGCCATAAGCAGGAACCCGGGTGGATGCTCAATTTTCGTTTGCGGTCGCTAAAGTCTTTCCAAAAAACACACATGCCCAACTGGGGCGCTGATTTGAGCACGCTCGATTTCGACAGCATGTACTATTACGCCAAGCCCCTCGAAAATCAGAAAAGAAGTTGGGAGGATGTTCCGGACAGCATCAAAGAAACCTTCGAAAGAATCGGCATACCCGAAGCAGAGCGGAAATTCTTGGGCGGCGTAGGGGCACAATACGATTCGGAAGTGGTATACCACAATTTGAAGCAGGATTTGGCCGCCAAAGGCGTCATTTTTGCCGATCCAGAAACCGGTGTGCGCGATTATCCTGAAATTATACAGGAATATTTCGGTACGGTTGTCCCCTATACCGACAATAAGTTTGCCGCCTTAAACAGCGCTGTATGGTCCGGGGGAAGCTTTGTCTATGTACCGCCGGGGGTGCATGTCGATATCCCGCTGCAGGCCTATTTTCGCATTAATCTGGAAAATTTTGGACAGTTCGAGCGCACTTTGATTGTGGCCGATGAAGGCAGTTTTGTCCATTATATCGAAGGATGTACAGCCCCGATCTATACGACCGACTCCCTGCACAGCGCTGTGGTGGAGATTGTCGCCAAACCGGGTGCACGGGTCCGCTATACCACCATTCAAAACTGGTCCGGTGATGTCTATAATCTGGTAACCAAACGGGCCTATGCCTATGAAAATGCCACCGTGGAGTGGATAGACGGCAATATCGGCAGCAAGCGGACCATGAAATATCCGTCCATCAATCTTCTCGGCCAGGGAGCCCATGGTGAGGTTCTTTCCATTGCCTTTGCCGGCAAAGGTCAGGAACAGGATACCGGCGGTAAAATCATCCATGCGGCCGACAATACCTCATCGGTGATTACTTCCAAATCCATCAGCAAAGACCGGGGTATTGCATCCTACCGGGGGTTGCTGAAAGTGACCGAAAACCTGAAAAACGTCCGTTCACGGGTAGTCTGTGATGCGCTGATTATCGATCCGGATTCCCACAGCAATACTTATCCCTATATGGAGATCGAGTCCGACGATGTATCCATCGAACATGAGGCGCGGGTCAGTCAAATCAGCGAGGATCAACTGTTCTATTTGATGTCGCGCGGGTTTACCGAGGAAGAAGCGTCCATGATGATCGTAAACGGCTTTTTAGATCCCTTAATCAAGAAGCTTCCCATGGAATACGCCGTTGAGTTAAATCGTTTGATTGAACTGGAAATGGAAGGATCAGTGGGATAGCGCTAGCTGGAGTCAACAAATGGAGAATCTCGTCGATACACAAACACACTCTCACAACCCGTTTACGCACCTGGAACAGTATCAGGCCTATGCCGATAACCAGTTTTTAAAGGCAGATTGGCCCACCTGCCGCGAGGAAGCGTGGCGCCGCACCGATATTACCTCTATTGATTTTGCCGCCTTCGCGCCCCATGAAAAAACGAATCAGGGGCATCCCCAGGCGCTTGCCGACAAACCGCATGTGGCCGGTTATGCCTATTTTAACGGGGCGCGTACAAATGGCTTCTACCTGGATGAAAGCCTTAAAACCCGGGGCGTATTTCTGGGTCCGCTGGCCCAGGGTATCAAGACGCACCCGGCAGGGTATCAGCGCGCCTTTATCAAGACCGAGTCCGCGCACGATAAGTTTGTTTTATGGAATTACAGCAACATTACCCATGGTGTCTATCTATTCATCCCGGCCAATACCGTAATCGACCAACCGATTCAGATCGACTTTTATGAAGCTGGCGTCAAAACCCATTATCATCCCCACCTGTTTATTGCTTTGGGTGAAAATGCCGGTGCCGACGTGGTCGTGCATATGGCAGGCAATCAATACAATCTGTGGAATCCGGTGGTGTTGATTGCGCAGGCGGAATCGTCACACCTTAATTATTTCCTGCAACAAAAATGCGGCTCCCAGGGATATGTTTTTCAGAACGGATGGATCTTCCTGCAGCAGGATGCCCAGTTAAATCACCTGGATGTTGCCCTGGGCGGTGCGATGCTGAAGACATCTTTAACCGCGTGTCTGGAAGGCTCCGGGAGTTACGCTCAGATGTCCGGCATCTACCTGGCCCATGGCGGTCAGCATATGGATATTCGAACGGTGCAGCAGCACAAAGCCCCAAACACATACAGCCGCGCTGTCTATAAAGGGGCTGTGCGTGAATCTGCCCGTGCGATTTACCAGGGCTTGATTCATGTCCTGCCGCTTGCGCAAAAAACCGATGCGTACCTGACCAACAAGAATCTGATTTTGGATGACGGCGCCCGGGCCGACTCCATCCCGAGCCTGAAAATAGAAACCAATGACGTGAAGTGCAGCCATGGCTCGACTACAGGCAAAGTCCAGGAGAATGAATTGTTTTATCTCATGAGTAAGGGGCTGACCCGCAAAGATGCGACGGAACTGATCATCATGAGCTATTTTCAGGATTTGATCGATCTTGCCCCTGGTCATGTCAAAGCCAACCTAACCCGGGAGATACACGATCATATCCAGAACGTGCAGATGTGAAAAGGTATTAGGACACTATGTTTTCTGCTGAATCCATCAAGGCCGATTTTCCGATCCTGCAGCGGAAGTTTCCCTTTCCCGGCGCAAAGACGACATTGCTGACCTATTTGGACAATGCCGCCACAAGCCAGAAGCCCCACTGTGTTATCCAGCGCATCAACCACTACTATGAAAGTCAAAATGCCAATGTGCACCGGTCGATTCATTTCCTGGGCGAAGCCGCGACTGCCTGTTATGAAGAAAGCCGCAATCGGGTCAAATCGTTTATCGGTGCTGCCGGGGACGTTGAGATTATCTTTACCCGTGGCTGTACCGAAGCGATCAACCTGGTGGCCCGCGCTTGGGGATTAAAAAATATAGATGCAGCATCAACGATTCTGCTAACCGAAATGGAACATCACAGCAATCTGGTTCCCTGGCAACTGCTGGCCAAACACACCGGCTGCCGGCTGGAGTTTATTCCGGTTACCCCCGAAGGTTTTTTGGATATCGATCACATTCAGTGGAGGCCCTCCATTAAACTGGTGGCCCTGTCGCATATGTCCAACGTTCTCGGCACCATCAACGATTTGCAACAAATTATTGCCCAGGCCCATGCCAATGAATCCCTGGTACTGGTAGATGGCGCCCAGGGGGCGGCCCATTTGCCCGTAAATGTGCAAACACTCGATTGTGACTTTTATGCCTTTAGCGGACATAAAATGTGTGGTCCTACCGGTGTGGGCGTCCTGTACGGCAAAGCGCATTTACTCGAGGCGATGGACCCGTTTCTGGGGGGCGGGAATATGATCCGGAAGGTGGCGATGGACGGATCAACCTGGAATGATTTGCCTTACAAATTTGAAGCCGGTACCCCTAACATGGCGGGTGCCATCGGGCTGGGAGAAGCCATTGATTATCTTCAGCGCCTCGGCCTGGATCAGATTCACGCCCATGAAACCGAATTGACCCAGTACGCCCTCGATCTATTGGGGGATGTCGAAGGGATCCACCTTTATGGTCCGCGCCACAGCCGAGGCGGCATTATCTCATTTAACTTGGATGGGGTGCATGCCCATGACGTCGCTCAACTTTTAGACCGGGAGGGAGTGGCCATCAGGGCCGGGCACCACTGTGCCCAACCCTTGATGAATAAGCTTAAGGTCTCTGCCACGGCCCGGGCGAGTTTTTACCTGTACAACACCCGTGAGGATATCAATCGATTACGAAACGCCTTGATCAAGGCTAAGGAGTTTTTTAGTTAGTTTCCATCCGGAATTGGCCCTTTTTCCGATGAGCTGCGTTCTCCGCGGGCATAAAGCATAGCGCGTTTGGCATAGGGCATAGCGTTAATGGAAAAGACAGGGTAGAGAGTTCTTTGACGCTTTGCCCATTGCTCCATGCGCTCTGCGATATCGCCTCGGCGCAAACCCTTGTGCGGCCTTGCCCATCGAAAAAATTGCTCAATTTCAAATTGGAAACTAACTAGTTCACATTTTAAATATCGGATGAGAACTAGTTAATGGACTTCGACGAACTGTACCAGGAAATCATCCTGGATCACTATAAGCATCCACGCAATAAATGCGATCTGAACCATATCCAGGATACGCATCTGCATGAAAATCCAACCTGCGGCGATTCGATCAAGCTGGAGGTCTTGATACAGAATCAGGCCATCGATCGCATTCGCTTCGATGGCAATGGCTGTGCCATCAGCATGGCCTCGGCCTCGATGATGAGCGAGCTTTTGAGCGGTAAAACAGAGACAGAAGTAAAGACCACTGCCGACATGTTCATCTCGGTAATGCAAGGGGAAAGCTCAAAAGCGGTGCTGTCAGACTGGGGCGATCTGGTCAGTCTGGCTGGCGTTGTCCGGTTCCCGCTGCGAGTAAAATGTGCCACCCTGGCCTGGCATGCGCTGCAAGCCCAATTATATGGGGTCACATCTTAAATATTAAATATTGACAGCTCACCCTGCCTTTTGTATACAAATCCGATCTCCTAAAAATCCTCAAAAAACATAACAGTTAGGTTTGACAGATGGCAAGACCACTGCGGGTTGAATACCCCGGCGCATATTATCATGTGATCAATCGGGGCAATAACCAGGAACACATATTTAAAAACGACAGGGACAAAGAAAAGTTTCTCGAATATCTTGAAGAAGCGGTAGAGAGATTTTCAATCATCATTCATACCTACTGTTTGATGGACAATCATTTTCACCTGCTGGTGGAGACACCTGAACCGAATCTCAGCCGGGCAATGCAGTGGGTCAATGTCAGCTATGCAACCTATTTCAATCGCAAGCGCGGGAGACACGGCCATCTTTTCCAGGGGAGATTCAAGGCGATTTTAATTGACGCTGATGAGTACCTCAAGCATCTATCGCGTTATATCCATCTGAATCCGGTAAGAGCCAAAATGGTTTCCGACCCGGGGGAATATAACTGGAGCAGTTACCCGGCCTTTATTGGTAAACAAAAGAAACCGAAGCTTCTGCAAACCGACTGGCTGCTGGCCAATTTTGGCAAGAATAAAAGGGGAGCCAAGCGAAACTTCAAAGACTTTGTCGAGGGTACAGATCTCGAGACACTTGAAAATCCGAACCGGCAGGTAACCGAAGGCTTTATCCTTGGAGATACGGATTTTGTAAACTGGGTTAAAAAAACCTTTTTGTCCGGCAGACAGGGTGAAAAAGATATACCACAATTAAAGAAGCTCAAACCGAAAGTGCCGCTTGAAACCGTTGCAAAGGCAGTCTGCGAGGAGTTCTCTTGCAAGAGAGAACAGATAATAACCAAAGGTCGCAAGAAGAACAAAGCCCGTGAGGTGGCAATCTATATTGCCAGAGATATGAGCGGTATTTCCTGTAGAGAATTAGGAGACTATTTCGGCGGGGTCAGTGGCGCACTAATCACAATTATGCATAAGCGAGTATCCGAGGAGGCAGCGAAGAACCGTAGATTCAAAGGCAGAATAAATAAGGTTAGGAAGCGAATATTAAACCGTGAATAATCATTCCCAATTTACTTAGAAAGAGCAGACATTCATGAGTAAACATACGGATCTGGTGTACCTGGGTAGAGACCCAAAGTCGCAGCACGGTGTCGTCAATCCACCGGTGTATCGTGCCTCCACAATTCTCTATCCGAACATTGCAGCGTTTAAAAACCGCGCTGCCGGCGACCGCAAATATCGCGGGGTGCGTTACGGTGCCTACGGCACCCCCACAACTTTTGCCCTGGCCGATGCTGTGGCGGAACTGGAAGGTGGCGCAGGGGGGGTGGTTACCTCATCCGGTCTATCGGCGGTAACCATGGCGCTGACCGCATTTTTAAATAGCGGAGATCATCTTCTGATGGTCGACTCGGTGTACACTCCGACCCGGGATTTCTGCGATTCGGTTCTGGAGCGGATGGGTGTGGAAACTACATATTACGATCCGCTCATCGGCGAGGGCATTGCCAAATTAATCCGTTCAGAGACCCGGGTAGTGTTTACCGAGTCTCCCGGCTCGCTTACTTTCGAGGTGCAAGATATTCCGGCTATTGCTGCGGCCGCTCATCAAAGGGATGCATTGATATTGATGGATAACACATGGGCGACCCCCCTCTTTTTCAAACCCTTCGAGCATGGTGTCGATATTTCAATACAGGCCGGCACCAAATACTTATCCGGCGGATCGGATCTGGTGATCGGAGTTATTACGGCAGCAAAAGAAAGCTATTTTCAGAAATTAAAGGATACCACTTTGGCATTTGGAGAGATCGCAGCGCCGGACGATTGCTACCAGACCCTCAGGGGGATGCGATCCATGGGGGCCCGCTTGCGCCAGCAGCAGGCTGTGTCGCTCGATGTGGCCCGTTGGTTTCAGGCCCAGGACGAGGTGAAGCGAGTCCTGTACCCGGCGCTGAACGGGGATCCGGGCTATCATCTCTGGCAGCGGGATTTTACCGGTGCGTCAAGCCTTTTCGGTGTGCTGCTGCATACGGAATCGGAAGATGCTGTTGCCCGGATGGTGGAAAACTACCGATATTTTAAAATCGGGGCCAGTTGGGGCGGCTTTGAAAGCCTGGTGATTCCTGCCGATCCGGCGCCATACAGAACGGCTGTGCCATGGGAAGCGTCCGGCTATCTTCTCAGATATCATATCGGGTTGGAGGACCCGGAGGATTTGATTTCAGATTTGGAGAAAGGATTTAAAAGACTCCATTAAATTTCAGTATCAGCATCATTCCAGGTGGCCGCCCGCCTTTGCGCGATCCAATACGGCGCGGATCGTGTCGACCAAAGATTGGGCCGCCTTAGCACTGAGTTCAACCGCAACGCGGGCCCCCGGTCCCTGAGCCTCATTCACGAAATCGATATTCAGCGCGTGTTCAAGCGGTGCATCGAAAGGGTGATCATATGATACATTGGCCTGACCCAATGCGAACCACCCGCTTGTTCCTTTGCCACTTCCGTCTATTTTTACTTTGTCCACAATCATGGTGCACATGGCTGCACTCCTTTCTATTGTTGCCCGATCGATTGCAAATCCTTTAGCGGCGCCTTAGAGATACTTTTCAAAAAATTTATATATCTTCTGCCAGCCGTCGACCGCCTGCTCCTGCCGATAGTTCGGTCGATGGTAGTAGAAAAAGCCGTGGCCGGCGCCGGGATACATGTGGAATTCGTAATTTTTCCCGTGATTTTTAAGTTCCTGTTCGTGCTGTGTGACCTGTTTCGGCGTGGGACTCTGGTCTTCTTCCCCAAAGAGTCCCAAGAGCGGGCACGAAAGATCCTTAGTGTAGTCAATCGGTGCAACCGGTTGCTTGGCTGTAAGGTTTTCCGGCGGCATGACCACGTTTCCGCCCCAGCATTCGACGGCTGCATCAAAGCCCTGCACCCGGCAAGCGGTAAGGAAGGCATGGCGGCCTCCGGAGCAGGTTCCGAAAACACCAACCTTGCCATTGTTATAGGGAAGGGAGCGCAAATAGCGCATGGCCCCTTCGGCATCGCCTACGGCCTGATCGTCTGGAACGCCTCCATCTCCCCTAACCTTGGCCGCTATATCCTCAGGCGTCCCGTGGCCGTCTCGAAAGTAGAGATTTGGAGAAATCGCCGCATACCCATGGTGTGCGAACTTGCGCGTGGCTTCCCGGTACCACTCATCCCAGCCGGGCAAGTGATGGATCAAAACCATACCCGGAAAAGGCCCGGCGCCTAAAGGTCGAGCAAAATAGGCATTGATGACATCCCCGGATGCCCCATGCATCGTGATGGTTTCCGCTATCATGCCCTCATACATATTCGTTTCATACATGGCTCACATCCTGTCTGAAAATGAATCCCGAAGTATCGTTATCGGCAGTGAAAAGAGTTGTTATTGATACAATTTAATAAGCAATTGGTAATATGCAACACCATGTTCAATAACAAATTTTTCTGACAGAGCCGATTTTACCTTTTGGAAATCGCGCATATTTAAGGCCGTACCAGTGGGTTGATCGTTTCAGTATAGTATGGGGTGCAGCGAAACAAAAATCCAAATTGACCTTAAGGGCCCTTTTTAGGCGCTCTTGCGCAAATTTTGTTCCGCAAACGGACATTTGCTTGAGACTTTACAGGATTTTAGCTAAATATGTTGAAATGTCAATTGGTTATAATATTGCCAAGGCAGGAAAGTTTTACGTACCTATTTTATTCAATTTCGATTTCCGGTTGTTAGGGCTCGCTCAAAAATAACTTCACATTTTATGCGCCGATGCATCTCCTCTGGGCTATTAATACGCTGATGCATCCCGCCTGGCCGCGTTGCTCGTCGGTAAAATAGCTTGCTATTCGCCCACCTCGCGCCTTGCCACACGGGCGCCTCTACCCCCTAAAATGTAAATTTATTTTTTCGCGAACCCTTGGTGTCAGCCTAAATCAAAATGAAGGATCAGGCTTCATTCTTCACATCGATATTTCATTTTGTCAGAAGTGAAGAACGGCCCCCTTTGTCCGTATTATCAACTTGATGTATCAGAAAGCCGATATTTATGATACAATTATTAAAAATTCGGCAAGCTGTTGGGATGTCGGCATTTCAAAAAATCCTCTTGGATAAAATTTATGATATTGGATATCAGAGGTTATGCTTCATACAGCACTAAGAGAAGGTTTAACATGAAAAGAGCATTTAAACTAATATTGTACTTGGCGTTTCTTTATTCTATAACCACCTTTGCATATGCTGATACTGAATTAACAAAATCATATATTACTTCTGAGATCGGTAAAATGT